>OGYQ01000929.1_pt1 | contig 20543 bp, 15 predicted proteins | sample 1576641 | NCBI WGS metagenome assembly OGYQ01 (sample SAMEA3541476, study PRJEB24748) | human gut metagenome | biome: human gut; feature: human-associated habitat; material: faeces | place: China | collected 2012 | reverse complement strand
TATCATTTCCGGGTAATCCGGCAGATATGCCCGATACGTCAGATATGAATGAGAACCGCTTTTGAACGATGCGGTTCAAGAAATGTTTCCTCAAAAAAAGAAGATACTCCAAGCTTACATCAGCTTATGTCTTCTGTCAACAAAAAACAGCGCAGCTGCACGCCTTTCCTCTCTTTAGGCGCGCATCCTGCGCTGTCCTGATTTCATTCTAAATATCTTTTTGATCCCGGCTCGTTTTCAGGGCCTTGCCTGACCGTTCTCATCTCTCCCGGATCACTTTCTCGATCTCCGCTTTTTCCGGCATGACTTTCAGAGCCCCTTTTCTCGTGGTGATAATAGAAGCGCCCGCATTTGCAAAGGTGAGCATTTCTTTTAAGTTCTCCTCTGTCAGGCCTTCCAGTCCGTGCTCCAGAATGTAGTTCAAGGTGCACGCCTCAAAGGTGTCGCCTGCCCCGGTCGTCTCAATGGTATCTTCTCTCACAAAGGGGGCTGCCTCCACGATCATATCCCTGTAGTAGGCCCGGCTTCCCTCTTTTCCGAGAGTGACGCAGATCAGGGGAATGTCAAACTGCTCCCGCAGCATCTCCACCCCTTTTGTGTAGTCGGAAGTCCCCGTCATAAACTCCATCTCATTATCCGAGATCTTTAAAATATCGCATTTGGACATGCCGTACAGGATCTCCTCTTTCGCCTGGTCCAGGCTTTCCCAAAGGGGCTCCCGCAGGTTCGGGTCAAAGGAGACGAGAAGGCCGTTCTCCTTCGCCACGTCAATAGCATAGCGTGTGGCCTCCCTCACGCCTGCATGGGTGGAGGAAAGAGTTCCGAAGTGGAAGATCCTGGCCTTTTTGATCAGCTCCGGGTCAACCTCCTCCTTTGTCAGCATCATATCAGCGCCCGGATTCCGATAGAAGGAAAATTCCCTGTCCCCGTCCGGAAATGTGTGCACAAATGCCAGTGTCGTGTGTACCTGTTCATCCATGGCGAGGCCGGACACGTCCGTACCGCTTTCCTCCACCACTTCCTTCAGCATCTTTCCGAACTGGTCATTTCCTACCTTGCCGATAAAGGCTGTCTTTTTCCCCAGCCTGTTCAGCATGGCCAGCACATTGCAGGGAGCTCCGCCGGGATTCGCCTCCAGCAGAGGGTTGCCCTGGCCGCTCAGGCCATTCTCTGTAAAGTCGATCAAAAGTTCTCCGAGCGCCACCACATCGTATTTCCTATCCATCTATACCTCTCCTCCTCGCATGTTTCGGTTGAATATCTCTGAATATCATATAACATTTCCCGCCATATTTCCATACTTTTCGTACTCTTCAAAACAGCAGCTTAAAAATGGTTGAGACAATCTCTTTTACTCCTGCAAGGATGTCAGCGCTGTGCGCTGAAAATGTGTATCCTCATCTTCTTCCCCTCACCGCTGCACCCTATCTTGTCCTCCAGGCCGTACACAGCGTTGCTGATCACGTACTCTCCGTCGTTTACAAAGACCTCCACCAGGTTCTTGTCCACCACCACGTCCAGGTGGAAGCTGCCGCCCTTCAGTGCCGGCGTCTCCGAGTGGATATGGGCTCCCGGGAAGTCGGGGAATACAGCGCTCCGGTCCGTGCAGATCCGGTCGCCCTCCCGGCGGATGACAAATCCGCCCACATCCAGCTCCTCCCCGTCCTCCAGGTCAAGAGAGATCAGGTAGCCGTCCTGGGCCCTCTGAGAGTCCTCCGGGATTTCCTCCGAGTAGGCGGCCCGCACATTGGGATGCATGCGGAAGAAAATGTGTCCGTCCTTCATCTCCACTACCCTGGGAGTGCAGAACATGCCGATCCAGCCCTCGTCCGTGACCTTCGGCATCCTGACCCAGGCGGAGAGAACGCGCCTGCTCTCTCTGTCCAGTGTAGTCTGGGGGGCGTACAGATCCAGGCCGTAGTCCAGGAACTGATACTCGTCCGGGATCTCCATCCGGCAGGAGTCCTGGTCAAACTCCACAGGGAAGCAGATTGACTGGTTTTTCTCCTTCTCCCCGTTCTTCAAAAATCCCATGGCAGAGAGGATCAGCACCTTGCCGCCCTCTGTCTCAAAGTAATCCGGGCACTCCCACATCCAGCCGTACTGGGGGCCCTTGAAGACCTTGTCCACGTAGGTCCAGTGGTGGAGATCCTCGCTCCTGTAGAAGAGCACCTCCCCGTACTTCTCCTCCATGGTGCTTCCAAGGACGAGATACCAGTGATCCCCGCTCTTCCAAACCTTGGGATCCCTCGTGTGGGTCCGGTCCCCGATGGCCGGATCCGTGATGGGGGGAATGATCACCTTCTTTCCGTTCTCATTGTCAAACTGAAAGCCGTCCTCCGAGGAGATCATGAGCTGGGCTGACTCGAACTGTTCGTTCAGGCATGTGTGGGGATCCTCCGGATTTACCACCTCATACCGGACGCCGGTGTAGACAAGGTACAGCTTTCCGTCCTCCTCCACCGCGCTTCCGGAGAAGCAGCCGTTCTGGTCCTCCCGCATGGTGGGATACAGAGCCATATCCTTGTGCTCCCAGTTCACCAGATCCCTGCTCACCGCATGGCCCCAGTGCATGGTCCCCCACCGGGGACCATAGGGGAAATACTGATAAAACAGATGGTAGTGTCCTTTGTAGTATATAAAGCCGTTGGGGTCGTTTACCCAGTTGTCCGGCGCCTTCAAGTGTAATCTCTGCGTTTTCATACTGCCTCCGTAATAAATAGTAGTTTTTCTTTTTTTTCTGTCAGCCCTTCTACTGCATCTCCGTGTAGTTCACACCTGTCTCTCTGTCAAAGAAATGCATCTTGGAGGGCATAAACACGAAATCAATTTTGTCGCCGATCTGGCTGATCTCGTACTTGGACACTCTGGCCACTGCCTGGGCTCCGCCAAAGCTAAAATACAGGTTGTTCTCATTTCCCATAACCTCTGTGTCCGTGATGACTGCGTGAAGTCTGTTCTCGCCGTTGATCTCCATATTCTGGGCGTCCATCTTGATGTCCTCTCCGCGGATACCGAGAATCATCTCTCCCTGGCGGCCGTTCAGCTTCCTTACCGTCCCCTCGGAGAGGGTGATGGTATTGCCGTCGCTGAATTTCACAGTATCATTTTCCACTGTCACGTCAAAGAAGTTCATCTGAGGAGATCCGATAAAGCCGGCCACAAACTGATTGACCGGATGGTCGTAAAGCTCCATGGGCTTTCCTACCTGCTGGATGACGCCCTCCTTCATGATGACAATGCGGTCCGCCATAGTCATGGCCTCCACCTGGTCGTGAGTGACGTAGATGGTGGTCTTCGATCCACTGTTCATTCCATGCGATATAACGATCGATTTCTTCTGCCGGCGATGTTTCTTTCAGCACATATGGATTGCTGTAAGCCCCTTCAATATAATGAAGAATCAGGGTGCGGGAAAAAATTTCCGACTTATCAATATCTGCTTTCAGCTCTTCCATCCCGCTTTTAGAAAAAATATTATCGCAGATTATCAGCACCGCTTCTTCCTCAGGATGATAGATCAGTTTGTGCAGACTGAAGCATAAAATATGATAAATCGAAGCTCCTATATATAAAATCATTTTTTCCTTATCCTCCGATACATGCTTTTCAGCAGCCGCACGCCCCATTTCGCCGTCCTGGACTGAATCAATGCCTGGAACGGTTCCATATGCCGGCGTTTTCTTTCTTCCTCGTTAAAAGCATACTTTAAAACCTTCTCAATCAGCTGCATATCTTTTGCCCCGCAGTCAAACTCAGGAAGATTTTCCTGCCTGCGGTACTCTTCAAACTGCATCACAAATTCCATGATGCCTCTCTGGATTTCCTGTCCGTTGCGCAGTTTCCGAATACTTACTTCCTCCTGTTCCCATACTGGAAGACCATTTTTGTAATATGATACAGAGAAATTATTTTCTTTTGCCATACCGACTGCTTTTTTTACTGTTTTTCCATACTTTCTGATATTATCCTGTCCGAACAGATCACACAGGGTTAACACTCTGCATCCCCTCCGGCACAATGCCTCCAGCTCGTCTTTCCATTCCGGATCCAGAGAAAAATCCACGATCACCGCGTTGTCTTCTACCCTTTTCCCCAGATAACTTTTCAGTTCTTTGTCCCTCCTGGTCCGCTTCCATACATAAAGAGTTTCCATTTCTTCTTCCGGATGCAGCGCCGCATATGCCTGGAAGACAGTGCTCGATGGAGCCGTAAAATAGATTCGCCCTGTCCCTTCTGCTTCTATCCTTTTCTTCAAAAAGCTGCAGAATGCGTAGATCAGGATTCCCTCAAAAGCATATCCGAAATGATATCCTCTGGATTCCTTCACCGTTCCATTCAACAGCTGTTCGTTAATGAAATTTTCAAAAAACTGTTCTTCCTCTCCGCTTTTCTTCCCCAGATAATACCGTCCCGGATACTGTGACGGAGATGTATACAACAGAAAGTCCACGTGTTTCGCCACAGCAAACAGCTCAGCTTTATTGGAAATGATTCCATATTTTTTGCCTTTGCCAAAAGATGCAGTCATCTCCTTAAAAAATCCAAAGCCACACTTCTTTTTTCCAAAAGCCGCCGGAAGAGCAATTTTCTCAATATACGGATATCCGCACTGCCGCAGGATTTTCTTATAATCCCCTTCTCTGCCATAACCGCCCTGGTCAAATGCAATAATCTCAATCTGATTATAATGAAGGGAATCTGCCGCCTGTTTCATAAAAGGATTTGCCCGGTAATGTCCTTTGGCGGTTTCAAAAATCAAAACATCTTTTACCGGTATGTATGCCTGATCCCGTCCCAGAAATATCCTGATATAATCCACTTCATCATATCTGCCGTAATTCTTTGTTTCCCAAAGTTTTGCTTCCGGCTGCCATTCTGCTGTAAATTCCACTTCTTCTCCTTCTCCTTTTTTCCTGTGATTTCTTTATTATAAAAAAGACAGGTCAATCACATATCATATTCAGGTTAAATAGAGGTAAAACATTTCTAATATTTGTAAAATTCGTTTTTGTTAGCACTCTTTTTGAATGAGTGCTAATTTTCTCTTGACTTTATGGAAAAATGGTTCTACAATACTTTTTATAGGAACATTGTCCTAGATCATGTAGAACAAAAAAAGAAAAAATTCATATAAAGGAGTGTAATCAAATGGCTGAAAAACGAGGAAATCTTTCTATTAACAGCGATAATATCTTTCCGATCATAAAAAAATGGCTGTATTCCGATCATGATATCTTCTTCCGTGAGCTCATCTCCAACGGATGTGACGCGATCACCAAATTAAACAAACTGGACATGATGGGAGAATACAACTATCCGGAAGGTCATAAAAATAAAGTAGAAGTTATCCTGGATCCGGAAAAGAAAACTCTGAAATTTACAGATACCGGTCTTGGTATGACTGCCGATGAAGTGGAAGAATACATTACCCAGATCGCCTTTTCCGGCGCAACAGAATTTCTGGAAAAATATAAAGATAAGACAGAGGGAGATCAGATCATTGGACATTTTGGTCTCGGTTTTTATTCTGCCTTCATGGTTGCCGATGAAGTTCATATTGATACTCTTTCTTATAAAGAAGGAGCTGAACCGGTTCACTGGGAATGTGACGGCGGTACCGAATATACTATGAAAACAGGTACAAAATCTGAAGTTGGAACAGAGATTACATTGTTCCTGAATGAAGAAAGCACGGAATTCACCAACGAATACCGTGCCAGAGAAATCATCGAAAAATACTGTTCTTTTATGCCAACGGAAATTTTCCTGTCTGTAGAAGGCAAAGAACAGGAATATGAGACCATTCCGGAAGAAGATCTGAAGGAAGATGACGTTGTTGTGGAACACATCCATGAGGATGCTAAGACAGAAGAACGTGAAAAAGAGGACGGTACAAAAGAAACCGTAGAAATTTCTCCGGCAAGAGAAATGGTCAAGATCAACAAACGGCCGGTTTCTTTAAGTGACACTCATCCGTTGTGGATGAAACGTCCAAACGACTGTACCGATGAGGAATACAAGGCATTCTATCACAAAGTCTTCCATGACTTTAAGGAGCCTCTGTTCTGGATTCATCTGAATATGGACTATCCGTTTAACTTAAAGGGAATCCTTTACTTCCCGCAGATCAATACAGAATATGATTCCATTGAAGGAACGATCAAATTATATAACAACCAGGTATTTATCGCGGACAACATCAAAGAAGTCATTCCGGAATTCCTGATGCTGTTAAAAGGCGTTATCGACTGTCCGGATCTTCCGCTGAATGTATCCAGAAGCGCACTGCAGAACGATGGATTCGTACAGAAGATCTCCAGCTACATCACAAAGAAAGTAGCAGATAAACTGACCGGTATGTGCAAAAACGACCGTGAGTCTTATGAAAAATACTGGGACGATATCAGCCCGTTCATCAAGTTCGGCTTTATCCGTGATCAGAAATTCGCAGAAAAGATCAAAGATTATCTTCTGTTCAAGAATATGGAACACAAATACGTTACTTTAAGCGATCTGGTGCCTGCGCCTGCCAGCGATGACGATGTGACAACCCTCTACTATATTACAGACGAAGTACAGCAGAGCCAGTACATCAATATGTTCAAAGAACAGGGCATGGACGCGGTAATTTTAAATCAGAACATTGATTCCGCGTTTATTACGCAGATTGAACAGCAGAATCAGCATATCAAATTCAAACGAATTGACGCCGATGTGGAAGAGGCTCTGAAAGAAAAGACCGACGAAAAAGAACTGGAAGATATTACAAAAGCTCTGACTGACTTATTCCGCAAAACTCTCGGAAAAGAAAACCTGGATGTTCATGTGGAAAAATTAAAGGATGAGAAAATTTCTTCTATTATTACGCTGTCCGAGGAAAGCAGACGTATGCAGGAAATGATGAAGATGTACGGCATGCCTGGCATGGATCCGAACATGTTCGGAGGCGCTCAGGAATCTCTGACATTAAATGCCAATAACTCTTTGGTTCAGTATTTGTTTGAACACGGAGATGCTGATAATGCCAAGATCATCTGTGAGCAGCTCTATGACCTGGCAATGTTAAGCCATAAACCGCTGGAGCCGGAAGCTATGACAAAATTCATCGCCCGCAGCAACAAGATCATGGAAATGCTGACAAAATAATAAATACTTCTATACAGAACGAATCCCGAAAGATCCATAAACAGTCTTTCGGGATTTTTTATTCATAGGACGGCTGGCGTGATGTTTCCAGCACCCGGATTTCCGGCGTTTTTTCTGCCTGCCGTATGAATTCTTTTATGAAATCGGCAATCCATGACCGTTCTTTCTCATTCTGCTTCAGGATCCCGTAACAGGTTCTTGGCGCAGGACCGTCTTCCAAAGGCACTCTTCTGATCTTCCCTGTCTTCACCAGTTTCGCTGCTATGGTCGCAGGAACAATAGCCCATGTATGATCGAGACTCAGTATCCTTTCCAGAAGAGCCATATGATCCATGGTGATTCTTGTTTCTGCCGCAGGACCGAACCAGTAATCATGCCATCTTAAAAAAGTATTTCCCCAGGGGATATACACTTCATCCGATGCATCCAGGCTGGCAGAAACCAAAGGTCCTTTATAATCCGATGACACGGAGCAGACAAACGATAGATTTTCCTCAAATAATGGCACTGTACGTATCGTTCTTGAAAATCTCGGATTCATGATCAGTCCCAGATCGATCTCATGATTCTCCGCAGCCTCATATGCGGCATCTGATCGAAGAGTCGTCAGATGCAGTCTGCACTGATGATTCCTGGACAGAAAATCTGTACATACACTTGTCATCAGACTCTCATTCAGACTGTCTACATTGGAAACCCGGAGCAGCTCTTTCGCGTCCGACTGCCGGATCTTTTGTGTCTCAAAATAAAGATTCTCCCATTTCTCTGCTATCGGTATAAAATGCTTCCCCTCTTCCGTCAATCGGATATTTCTGACTCCTTTTCCCCTTACCATTAATTTTACGCCCAGTTCTTTTTCCAGTTTGGTCAGTCTGTGGCTTAATGCCGGCTGTGATACAAACAAAAGGTCTGCCGCTTTTGATAAAGACTCACAGGACACGATCGTAAGAAACGTATGAACATCCATATAATCCAAATTTCTCACCTTCTCTCACAAAATATAAATTATTTTTATATTATATAAGCAAAATATCAATTTTACAACATTCCTTCTGCGAACTATAATAGCAAAGAAAGAAAATTTGAAAGCAGGATAAAATATGAAATCAAATTTACAACGCTGGATTCATCTTAATATGGCTGTAATCGGAGGATTCCTCGGCGGATTCGCGATTCTGAACCACCATGATCTTTTTGGTTCCGCCCAGACTTCCAATCTGATCTCTATTGCCATGGATACTGCCGGACACCCGGATTCCGACTGGCTGATCCGGATCATCGGACTTGCAGTCTATGCGGCTGCCCTGTCCCTGACCGTCATTCTCCCCAAATACACCAGGCTGCCTATGAAGCCTTTCAGCCTGGGAGTCGATGCTGCTGCCGTGCTGATCACCGGCCTGCTGCCGTCTGATCTGAATGACTTCATTGCCCTGTATCCGCTGTTTTTTGCCATGGCGATTCAGTGGTGTTCTTTTTCCGGGGCTGACGGCTATACTGCATCCAGTATTTTTTCAACAAACAATCTCCGTCAGTTCATTACATCTCTGACGGAATATCTATGCAGCAAAGATCCGAAAGCTCTCCACAAGGGAAAATTTTTCGGCAGAGTGCTGGCTTTCTTCCATATTGGCGTTGTGATTTCCTATCTTTCATGCCGTCAGTTTGGACTGATCGGCGCATGGATCTGCTTCCTGCCGATCCTGACCGGATCTTTTCTTGTCTGGGCAGAATCCAACTGGGTGGCTCTGAAACATTTCCTTGGACACCTATACATTGCTTACCGCAGAACCGGAATGGTATCTGAATCCTAATTTCATATACATACAAACGGGGCCTTAAACGGCCCCTGTTTTTTGCAGCCGCGGCTCAATGTCCGCATGTCAGCAGTTCGATCTCAACTGACTGTGAAACCAAAAACGGACAGCACATCAAATCATGTGCTGTCCGCCTTTTATTATGTAAATGAATGATTCTCTAGTAAACACGGATCACCGTGGAAATTTCTTTTGTAATATCCATTCCCTTGATACTGGTAAGCGCATCTGCAAAATTCTGTTCCAAAACAGAATCTGTAATAACAACCAGTTCTGCCAGATCATTGATCTTATTCTTCTGCACCACCTGCGCAATGCTTACATTATTGCGTCCAAGAGTATCTGCTATCTTGGCAAGGACTCCCGGTTTATCTTCTACCAGCATCCGCATGAAATATTTGCTTTCAATCTCTGTGATCTTCTTGATCGGGAGATTTTTGTAGCAGGTACAATGGATTCGTCCACAGCAGTGGAACTGGATATTTCTCGCAACATCAATGATATCGCCCATAACCGCACTCGCTGTCGGCATCTCTCCGGCTCCCCGTCCGTAAAACATCGCATCGTCTACTGCGTCTCCATGAACGAAAACCGCATTAAAAGCATCATTAACTCCGGCTAATGGATGATCCAGCGGAATCAGCATCGGATGAACCCGGACTTCAATGCCGGTTTCTGTATTCCTTGCCACTCCAAGAAGCTTGATTGCGCATCCCATCTCTTTGGCATACTGAATATCTTTTGATGAAATGTTGGTAATCCCTTCTGTGTAGACATCATCAAATGTCACTCTGGAATTAAATGCGATGGATGCCATGATCGCCATCTTTCTTCCTGCATCATACCCTTCGATGTCCGCTGTAGGATCTGCTTCTGCATATCCCAGTTCAGTTGCCAGCGCCAGGGCTTCTTTAAATTCCATTCCTTCTTCTGCCATCTTGGTCAGAATAAAGTTGGTCGTTCCATTAACGATTCCCATTACCTCTGTCAGATAATTTCCCGCCAGACAATGCTTTAATGGTCTGAGGATAGGAATTCCTCCTGCAACAGAAGCTTCAAACAGCAGATCACATCCATTCTCCTCTGCCGTATCCAAAAGTTCTTTTCCATATTCCGCGATCAGATCTTTGTTGGCAGTAACCACATTCTTGCCTGCCTGCAGGGCTTCTTTAATATATGTATGGGCCGGCTCGATTCCTCCCATAACCTCAACAACGATCTGAATATCATCATCCAGGATAATATCTTCCCATTGATCGGTTAAAAGAGAAGAATCAATGCCCTCTCTTTTCTTATTCTTGTCACGGACCAGAACTTTTTCTACTACAAGATCTGCTCCTACCTTATAAGGCATTTCTTTGCGCTGCCGGTTGATCAGTTTATATACGCCGGTTCCTACCGTTCCGGAACCAAGAAGGGCGACTTTTACTTTGTTTAATTCTGCCATGATACACTTCCTTTTCTATTGTTTTTCCTGATAAATCAGATTGAAATCACTTCAAATCCTACGATATTCTTTGTCCGCATTGTATAGATAAGTTTAAGTATACCATAATTTAAAATTTTCGCCTATTCTTTTTTTCAAAAAACTCATACGATATTCCGGATATACTCCAGGAACCGGAAACTTAAACATCGTTTGATTCCTTCCTCATCTCCCTGCTCCATCATCTGGATCACGTTGGCATCGTCAATGATCATATCTGTAATGGTACCTACAAACTCCCGCTCCAGAAAATTAAGCTTTTTAGGATAAAACATCGCTGCCATAGAGCAAATTCTGTCCCCTGCATATTCTTCTTCGATCTTCTCCTCCTGAAAATGGCAGACCAGCAGCGCCGGTTTCCTGATTTTTTCCAGAAAGCATTCGAAATATCCAACTTTCGTAGAGGGAATTACAAAATAACATTCCATTGTCTTTTTCTCCCTGTAATACCGGATCAGCTCTTCCCCATCCAGATTCAGATCAATTTCCCGGGACCACTGGCCAATCTTTTGATATGTTGTTTCCATATCGGTACCTGCCTCCAGATCGATCACACTAAAATCCTCCAGCAGCGTAAGAGAATAGCGGGTAAATTCGTTTAGCTGGGAAAGCGCCAGCATTCCATCCATGGATTCCCATTTCCCGGCATGCCGCTCCCGGGCTCCGATCCTCTTTAATGTTTTATGTTTATGACGCCGGATCTTCTCTTTTACCATTTCCAGTTCCTGCGGATTTAACAGCGGAGATACCTTCAGGTAATCACTGGAATCCAAATACAGCGGAACTGTGGATAAAATAAGATCATATTCATTGAGATCCTCTTTCCCCAGACCGATCAATGATACGATTTTTCTTACATAAATTTCCGGTATTTCTCTTTCCAGCCGGCTGGCCAGCATTTTGGAAGAACCCATGCCGCTGGAACAGACAACCAGGATCCGAAAGGTTTTTTTCGTAATATTGTCCAGGGACACGGCAAAATATAAAACCAGGTACCCGATTTCATCCTCTGGAAAATAGTCTTCCGGGAACGCCTCGCGGACGCTGGTTTTTACAATATCAAATAACTGTTCATAATCTTTCTCAATTTCACGAATGATTGGATTCGAGATGCTCATGCCGCTCCTGGTTCTTTTCAGAGCTTTATCAATATGAATGATCAAGCCGTCCATTAATTTCTGATCCCGGCTCAGATAAATTCCCATGGATTCCTCTACCCGTTTTACAAATTCAGAAACCCTTATTCTCATTTCAGGATTGGCCTCCAGCGCGGTTTCTCCAGGATGAGACGCAACTGTGGTGTGCACCACCCAGTTTAAATATCGTTCTTCTCCTCCGGTAAGTTCTATCTGAAAGCGGCTTTGGATCTTTTCTCTGATTTCTCCTGCCAGGATTTGTTCATCCGGTTTTATTTCCTCCATCTGGTATTCTCTGACTTCCATCTCATTTCCTTCTTGATGATGTCTTACCATCAGCGCCATAAAGAAAATCATTTCCAAATAACTGATGTCTTCCAGATAAAGCGTTTTCTTTTCCAGCCATCCCCCGAAATTTTGAAATATTTTATGAAATTCCATGAAAATTTCCCGGTATCCATATGCTTCCATTTCTTCCAGGAGCAGATTTGACTTTTCAAATTCTCCCTCCAGCCACAAATAGAGATCCTGAATCTCAACACTCTGCATTAGTGCATGGATCAGAAGATGATCTTTTTCTATCTGGGGTCCCTGAAGCATGATTCCTTCCCCTTTTTTCTGAATCAGAGACAAATGATAATCCCCGGCGGCTTTTCCTGCTTTTTTTAAATCATTTCTTATGGTAGGCAGGGATGTCTTCAGATCAATGGCCAGGGCCTCCGTCTTTAGAAATTCTTTCTCATGCAGCAGCCGAAACAAAATCAGATGCAGCCGCTCTTTCGGATCCACAACCTGGACACGTATTTTATCGTTCAGATCCTGAAGCAGTTTCTGAATATTTTTTCCTTTTCTAATGATTCGAATCCCCTTTTTGCTTACCGTCTCCAATGTGATTTCATATTCTCCAAGCACCCGGGTTACCTCTGGAATTTCCCGGTAAACTGTGCGCTCCGATATTCCCATTCCTGCTGCTATCTCTTTGATTGTAATGTATTCACGTTCTGCGATTACCATCTGGATAATTTCTTTTGTCCTTGCTGACATCATCATGATTTTTCGCTCCTTTGCTCCTGGTTCGCACTTTCTTCCATTATTTCCAGTACACCGCACAGATTCTGTGGCGGAGCCATTTGTCCGTGTCCTCCATCAGCTTCTTCATGTCCGCGTACCGGCAGTAGTTTATCCACCCAGTCGTATAAAAGCCGTATCCCAGATACTTCACCTTACTGATATGGCATACTGCCGTTTTCTCAAGATTGACTTTCAGGTATAGCTTCTCTGTGATAAACGGTATGATATGTTTCAGCGTTCTTTCTGCGCCCTTCCGGCTTTTGCACTGACAACTCAGGGAACGAAAAATCAGTTCCCTGAGTTCCTTTTCCTTCTGTATTTTTTCTTATTCCATCATATCTTTGATCTGCTGCACGATAGCCTTGTGTTCATCGGCATTCAGGAATTCTTTTATTTCAATGATTGGAATTCCTTCCGGCGCTTCTTTCTTTGCCGCTTCCAGAAGATTCGTATTTGTTACGACCACGTCAATATCTTCCGGAATCTGATGAATGGAAACATGACTGACATCCAAAAACAGCCCTGCTTTATTCAGCTGTGTTTTCAGCATGGACGCTCCCATGGCGGATGATCCCATTCCGGCATCACAGGCAAAAGCAATTTTTTCAATTTTTCTCTTCTGAACATTTCCAGATGCTTTTGCTGTGGCTTCTTTTTCTTCCCCCGGAGCGCTGTGGCTTTCCACAAACTGGCTCATATCAATGCCCTGCACTTCTTCGTCCTCATCGATCGACTTATCTCGTTTCAGGAAGAAGGCTACAATCACGAAGGAGATTACTGCTGCAATGACATATCCCATTACATTCACAAAAAGTTTTCCTTTCGGCGACATAATAATCAGGGCGATGATAGATCCCGGAGAAACTGCCGCTACCGCTCCGCCATCCATGATCTGAAACCAGAACAATGCTGCAATGGATCCACAGATTGGTCCGAGAATTGTAATTGGCTTGATCAGAGCATAAGGGAAAGATACTTCTCCGATTCCTCCTATGATATGAATGATCGCTGCTCCCGGAGCAGATTTTTTTGACATTCCTTTTCCAAATACACAAAACGCCAATACCAGTCCGGCCCAGTTGCCGCCGTTTGCCTCTACCAGATACAGGATGGATTTTCCTGTCTGCGCCGCCTGTTCTACAGCCAGCGGTGTAAAAATACCATGGTTGATGGCGTTGTTCAAGAACAATACCTGTCCAGGAACTACAAAAATCGGAGCAAATGGTAAAATATTGTGATCAATCAGGAAATTCACTCCCACTGTCAGGATGTTTGTAATTGCCGCAAACAGCGGTGAGATTGCCATAAACCCGGCAACCATCATGACTGCTCCGATGATACCTAATGAAAAGTTATCTACCAGCATTTCCAAACCCGGTTTTACATGTCCATCCAGAGCTTTGTCCACCTGTTTGATGATCCATGCGCCAAGGGGTCCCATGATCATACCACCAATCATCATTGTTACACCAGATCCTACGATCACACCGATCGTTGCAATCGTTCCAGCGACTGCTCCTCGTCTTCCATACACATTATATCCTCCAGTATATCCGAACAAAAGCGGAATCAGATATGTAAGAGTTGGTGTAATCAATTCTGCTAATTTTTCATTTGGGAAATATCCTGTCTCCAGAAATAACGCGGTTACAATTCCCCAGGCAATCAGGGCTCCGATATTTGGCATTACCATGCCGGAAAGGAATCCGCCCATTTTTTGAACTTTGGCTTTCCAGTTACTTGCCATAATGTTCCTCCTTTTCCTCTGCTTTTTTGTTTTTGTTTCTCTAAATTTTCAAGAGAAAAACAGTGACTTAAGGATAAACGTTTATCTTTGACTCTATTATAATTCCCTGTCTTTCCCATCGTCCACCAAAGGCAGTGGTAAGTTTTTCAAAAAAATTTTTGACAAAACTTTCATTTTATTTGCTGTTTTTTTCATATTAAAATATAAATACATTTTTTGCCATATAATATCACATATTATATCCTGTTCCTGACAGATGCCGCTCCTGGTTTTCAAAGAAAAAGGGAATACTGATTTCATTCAGTATTCCCCTTCACATACAAATACATGCAGACCTTCCTGTTCCAGAGCCTTTCTGTCATGCCCGCTGATTCCGGAATCCGTAATCAGATAAGAAAACTCATTTAAATCTGCAAACTTACAAAAATTCTTCTTTCCAATCTTTGAACTGTCGCACAGGATATATCCCTCAGAAGCCGTCTGTATCATTGCCCGCTTCATCGCTGCTGTCTCCTCATTTGGAGTTGTCAGCCCCTTTTCCAAAGACAACGCATTCGGCGACAAAAATATCTTATCCACCGAAATCTGTTTTAGAAATTCCGTTCCAAAAGCGCCGATCGTACATTCAAAACGATTTCTTACATCGCCTCCAATCAGAACCACTTCTATGGTCAGACTTTTCTGCAGTTCCAGCGCAATCGTCAGATCATTGGTCACAACCTTCAGTTTCTCAAAATTGATCAGGCCGGACGCAAATTCCACCATCGTCGTACCGCTGTCTACAAGAATGATATCGCCTTCCCTGACAAACTGCCTTGCCAGACTGCCAATCTGTCGTTTTTGCTCTGAATAAATTCTTCTTCGAAGATGCAGCTGACTCTCCTTTTCCACTTCCTCCTGGTTCAGAATAGCCCCTCCATGAGTGCGGATTAAAATCCCCTGTTTCTCCATCTCTCTTAAATCTGTCCGGATCGTGGCTCCCGTTACCCCAAATTCTGCTGAGAGTTCCTGAATACCGGCCTTTTTATGCTGCCTCATATAGAGCAGCAAAGCTTCTTTCCGTTCTCGTGCAAACATAGATTTTATCTTCCTATACTCCAAAATAATCTAACAGAATCTTTTCCGCTTCCTGATTCCACAGTCCTTTGTGCCGGTCGCAGGCATCTGCCAGTTTCAGGAACAAAGGCTTCGTTTCCCCTATTTTACGAAAATCTTCAATTGCTGTCAACGGCATGTGAATCTGGGTATAAATAAGCTTTTTCCCTCCCGGGATCTCCGGCAGATGGAGTGTCGTATCCGCATAGGCATCCAGACCGCCAATATGAGTTATCATCACTGCCGGCTCGACTTTTTTCTTTGAAATCAAGTCCAGAGCTTCCAGAAGATCGGCCTTGATGCCTCCAGACGAACCTACAATCTTTGTGTTCCGATAATGACAGTCATACAGATTCATATCTGCAGAAAACCCACTGTCCGCAGGACCTGCAAACAAATTCATACATCCATCAAATGCCAGGATCCGGTTCCCCGTTTCCGCAATCTGCTGCACCGGAGCATATACAAATACATCATGATATCCTTCTCCTCCGGTCAGCGCCATCAGCTCCTCTGCCTCGTCTTTCATGCAGGCTGTATTAACATAGCGAAGCTCTATTCCTTTTTCTTCCGCTTCTTTTTCTGAAATCACCTGCCTTGCCCTGTCAAGGCGATCCTGATCGATTTCTGTCACTACGATCATTTTCGGTTTTTTCTCCATGGCAAGAGCATAGCTTACAGCGCCTAACCCCATTGGTCCGCAGCCTCCGAGAATCGCAATATTTCCGCCTTCTTTCGCCCCGATAAAATGTTCATGTGTTTCCGGCTTTGTATGATAGTTGGCCTGATAGCCCCCAATGATACAGTACATTGGCTCAGATACGGAAACTTCAAAAAAAGAATCTCCGTTATAATGCAGGAGGCATCCTTTTTCAATTACATCATTCGGAACAATGCAGCGGGTAACCGCTCCCCCGAAATATTCGTAGGAATAACCCGGAGCTCCCATCTGTCCCGGAATTCCCGGCAGGACAACAAAACGTTCCCCTTCCTGATATTCCTTTTGCCATTTCTTCCCTACTTTTTCGATCATTCCGGACATCTCATGTCCGATGATCACAGGGTTTTCGCTGATCCTGTCCGGAACGCGGATGTGCCCGGCTCCCAATTTCACTTCTTTCCAGGTAGACATACAGATACTGTCGCTCATGATCTTCAGCTGAATCTCATCTTCTTTGATCTGTGGAAGTTCAAATTCTTCCAGGCGGATATCATGCGCTCCGTACATTCTGACTCCTTCTGCTTTCATCTCATTCTCCTTTCTGTTTCTTTCATTTTATTTTTTATTTTTTTTATTTCGAAAATATATTATCATTTTATGTGGTCTATTTCAATAGAAAAATCACATTTTCCAAAAAAATACCACATTATATCTCAAAAAACATCAGGAGACATAAAAAGGAACCTATCCTATGGCTTATTTCCATAGAATAAGTTCCTTCCTGTTTTACGATTTTGAAATTTTCAGGCGGACTCTTTTTTGCATACAGTTAGAATCGTATCTTTTCGTTCCAATATGTCACGGTCTCTCTGGCTGATTCCGTCATCTGTGATAATCCGGCAGAAATCTGATATATCTGCAAATTTGCAGAATGCTTTTTTCCCGATCTTGCTGCTGTCACACAGCATATAGGCTTCTCTCGCCGCTTTCATCATCTGCTGCTTAACCGCTCTCATCTCTTCATTGCTGGTCGTCGGCCCGTCATAGACTGACAATGCGTTCGGTGACAAAAAAACTTTATGCGCTGAGATTCCTCTCAGGAAATCAATACCAATGGAGCCGTGAGTCAGACGAAAGCCGTTTCTCACTCTTCCTCCCACAAGATACAGGTCAATCCAAAGATTCTCCTGCAGTTCCAGAGCAATCTGAAGATCATTGGTTATAATCTTTAAATTTCTTGCGTCTTTTAATTCTCTCGCAAGTTCCAGCGTTGTTGATCCGCTGTCCAGGATAATCACATCCCCTTCACAGATATACTTTACTGCCTCCCTGGCAATCAGTTGTTTCTCTGCCTGATTTTTCCTGCTCTTCGGAAGATCTTCCCTCTGTACCTCTTCCTCACGGTACAGTGCTCCTCCATGGGTCCGCACAAGCCGTCCTTCTTTCTCCAGCTCTCTTAAATCAGTCCGCAGTGTCGCTCCGCTGACTTGGAATATCTTTTCCAGATCCTTCACTTCGACTCTTTTTTTTTCTTTTAAATATTTTATGATCTGTTCTCTTCTTTCCTGTGCGAACATATTCCACCTGCCTTCTTCTTTTCCTGCTATTTTACTCCATAATGTGCGAACAATGCCTGTTCTGCTTCTGCGCTCCACAATCCATTATGTCTGTCACAGATATCAGCCAGTTCATTAAAGAATGGATCTTCATCTGCTAAATTCCTTAAATCCGCAATCGCCGTCATTGGCATATCAAACTGAAGATATGTCAGTTTCTTTCCACCCGGAATATCCGGCAGATTTATAGTTGTGTCAACGATAGAGTTAATTCCTCCAACATGAGTAATCATAACAGATGGTTTGATCTCTTTTTTCGCTGCTCTGTTGATTGCTTCTTTCATATCGTCAATGCTTCCGCCTGTGCTTCCAAGAATCCTTGTAGAATTATAATGACAGTCGTAAAGATTGATCTCTGCTGAGAAATTAGGATCTGTCGGTCCTGCAAACAGGTTCATACATCCATCATATCCCAGAATCTGATTTCCAAGTTCTGCAACGCTCTTAATTGGAACATATACAAATACGTCATCAAATCCTTTTCCGTCCACAGACAATGCTTTCAATTCTTCTGCGGGATCTTTCATATCTGCCGTATTGATATAGATCAGTTCCACACCCTTTTCTTTTGCTTCTTCAACAGAAATCACTTCATTTGCTCTTGCAAGTTTTGCATCATCCACATCGGTTACAACCACTTTAGCCGGCTTATTATCTGTAGCAAGCGCATAACTTACGGCTCCGAGCCCCATAGGTCCGCATCCTCCAAGAATGGCAATGCTTCCGCCTTTTTTCGTTCCCATTACATGTTCATATCTGTCTTTTGTATGATAATTGGTCTTATATCCGCAGATGACACAGCACATTGGCTCTGCTACAGAAGACTCAAAATAAGAATCTCCTTCATAAGTCCATAAACATCCCGCTTCAATGATATCATTCGGGAAAATACAGTAGGTAGCTGCTCCTCCACACTGGGTATAAGAATATCCTGGTGATTCTGCCTGACCAGGAATTGCCGGCTGCTGAGCAAATTTCTGGCCTGGCTTAAACTGATCCTGCCATTTCTTTCCTACCTTCACAATGTCTCCTGCAAATTCATGTCCGATGATAACCGGATGATCCGCAACATCTGCCGGCACTCTCTTATGGTTTGCTCCCTGTTTTACCATCTTCCATGTAGACATGCAGATACTGTCACTCATAACTTTTACCAGAATTTCATCATCCTTGATCTCCGGCAGTTCAAATTCCTCCAGCCGAATATCGTCTTTCCCGTACAATCTTACACCTTTAACTTTCATAGCGTTCCTCCTAAAATGAAAATAAATGCACATTGTTTCTTTTTGTTTTCTTTCATTTATTTTTATTATAAAAATATCGTATCACGATTTTTTTCATTTGACAACCCTTTTCTTTGTTTTCTTTTCACTATTTCAATTGACAAAATAATATTTTCATCTCTTTCTTTTCTTGTATTGACTTTTCTTTTTTAAGGTATTATATTTAAAGCATAAACAATTAAGCAATCTTTTAATTATATTCTGTCAATGATTTTAACAGGAGATCTTATATATGAAAAAAGTTTATGAACTAAAACATCTTGAATGCGCCCATTGTGCCGCAAAAATGGAAGAACGGATCAACCGTCTCCCTGAAATCACCAATGCAGTCATTTCCTATCCTATGAAACGACTGTATGTGGATACTATGAAAGAAGATATTCTTTCTTCTTTACAGGAAATCTGCTCCCGAATTGAACCGGACATTGAACTTTTGGAATTGGATTCTGCTGCTGAACAAAGAAAAGCCAGACGTCAGCATGCTCATTCCGAACACAAACATCATCATGAACACTGCAGCCATGAGCACGAACACCATCATGAACACTGTGACTGCGGTGAGCATGAACACCATCATGAACACTGCGGCCACGATCATGAACACCACCATGAACACTGTGACTGCGGTGAGCATGAACATCATCATGAACACTGCGGCCACGATCATGAGCATCACCATGAACACTGTGACTGCGGTCATGAGCACGAACACTTCCATGATCATACTCCGGCTGCCGCAGTCCGGGAAGGCAGCGGCCCTGCTGTTGTTTTTCTGTTAGAAAACCTTGGATGTGCTCATTGTGCCGGAAAAATGGAAGAAAAAATCAGCCGTCTTCCCGGCGTAGAAGCTGCGAATCTTACTTACGCAACCAGCCAGCTAAGAGTATGGGCTGAAGATGCTCCTTCTCTTCTGCCTCAGATTCAGGAAATCTGTGCTTCCATTGAGCCGCAGGTAACCGTTTCTCTCCGGTCTTCCAGATCTTCAAAAACCAAAAAGGCCAGGTCTGGTACAGGTATAACAGAAGATACCAAATCCCTGATCTGCATTATCCTGGGAATCGCGCTTTTCATCGCCGGAAAACTTCTGGAATCTCCGCTGGCTTCTGCCGGTGATATCTGTTTTATTGCCGCATATCTGATTTTAGGTATCAGGATCATTGTGACTGCCCTGAAAAATATTTCCAGAGGACAGGTATTCGATGAAAATTTCCTGATGAGCGTTGCTACGATCGGAGCTTTCGCCGTTGGAGATTTTGCCGAAGCAGTTGGAGTTATGCTTTTCTACCGAATCGGAGAACTGTTTGAGAGCAAAGCAGTGGAGAGAAGCCGTTCCCAGATCATGGATGTTATCGATATGCGGCCAGAAGTTGTACATTATGTAGAAACAGATGGTACGATTACAGAAATCAATGCCCAGGATGCAGATGTCGGCGACATCCTTCAGGTTCGTCCCGGAGACCGGATTCCTCTGGATGGCGTTATCAT
>OGYQ01000927.1_pt1 | contig 20617 bp, 22 predicted proteins | sample 1576641 | NCBI WGS metagenome assembly OGYQ01 (sample SAMEA3541476, study PRJEB24748) | human gut metagenome | biome: human gut; feature: human-associated habitat; material: faeces | place: China | collected 2012 | reverse complement strand
CCTGGGCGCCGGGCTCCACGGTGGGGGTAAACTCCCACTTCTTCTCCCGGTCCAGGGCAGGCACTTCCACGCCGCGGGGCAGGTTGTTGCCCTGCACCTTCTCCATGATGACCTCCAGGGGACGCTGGATGCCGTCGTAGATATTCTCAATGAGGCCGGGGCCCAGCTCTACGGACAGAGGGGCGCCGGTGGTGACCACTTCCGCCCCGGGACCCAGGCCGGAGGTCTCCTCGTAAACCTGGATGGAGGCGGAATCGCCGGTCATGGTGAGGATCTCGCCAATGAGGCGCTGCTCGCCCACACGGACCACGTCGGCCATGTTGGCCTCAGTCATACCGGTGGCGACCACCAGAGGACCGGAGACCTTAACGATTTTTCCCATAGGCTAACAAACCTTCTTTCTTCGCCAGGGGCTTTGCCCCTGGACCCCATCCGCTTTTTATAAAAAGCGGCGCAAAAATTTCCGATGCGTGAAATTTCATTTCACGCTGAGTTTTATCAAGATGGGTGCTAACTTTCTATTCATGCCCTTTCTCAGGCAAGCACAGAAGCAAAACACAGTTTTGCAGAAAGTTCTTTTGCCTACTTTTCTTTCAAGAAAAGTAGGAGCTTTCTTACAAGAAAGCCTTAGAGAATGTCAGCGCCCACCGCACGCTCCACGGCGCTCTTCACGTTGGCCATACCGATGCCCAGAGAACCTTCCTTCCCCGGGATCAGGATGATGGCAGGCGTGACCGCGTCCTGGTAACGGGCGATGTCGCTTTTCAGCTGAGCGGCCAGCTGCTCGGTGAGGTAGAGGATGGCGTAGTTCTCCTTTGCCATCCGGTGGATGGCCTGCCGCGCCTCGTCCGCGCTGTTTACCGGGCACACCTCCAGCCCCAGGGCCTGAAAGCCCAGCACGCTGTCCGCGTCACCGATCACCGCAATGCGATACATGTCCATCCACCTTCCTTACACATAAGTTTCCCGCAGCCGCTCCCGGATGCGCTCTCCGCTCAGTCCGGCCCGACGGCCGGCCAGAATGGTACGCACGGCGGTGAGCTCTGCCTCTTTGGCGTACAAGTAGCCAATGACTGCCTGCTCTCCAAAGGGCACCCGGCGGGCGGCCTCCAGGTAGGCGGTCAGGGCGTTGTCACACTCCCGCTCAAAAGCGGTGAGGGCTCCTGCCCCCGGCTGGGCCATTCGTCTTTAAACAGGTCACGCAGCGGCTCAATGATTTCTTTGAAATCAACATGATCCGGCAGTCCTCCCACATTGTGGTGGGATTTGATCACTGCGGATTCTCCTCCCAGTCCGCTTTCTACTACGTCCGGATAGATGGTTCCCTGTACAAGGAAATCCACTTTTCCGATTTTCTTTGCTTCTTCTTCAAAGACACGGATGAATTCTTCTCCGATAATCTTACGTTTCTGTTCCGGCTCTTCCACGCCTTTTAATTTATCATAATATCTCTGCTGTGCGTTGACGCGGATGAAGTTCAGATCATACGGTCCTTCCGGTCCGAATACAGCCTCTACTTCGTCTCCTTCATTTTTACGGAGCAGACCATGGTCAACAAACACGCAGGTCAGCTGCTTTCCGATTGCCTTGGAAAGCATAACCGCTGCTACAGAGGAATCCACCCCTCCGGATAATGCGCATAATACTTTTCCGTCTCCGACTTTCTCGCGGATCTTTTTGATGGATTCTTCCACGAAAGAATCCATTCTCCAGTCGCCGGAGCATTTGCAGACTTTCATAACGAAGTTGGAAAGCATTTTTGTTCCTTCTTCTGTATGCAGTACTTCCGGATGGAACTGGATTGCGTATAAATTCTTTTCTTTGTTTTCTGCGGACGCTGTCGGGCAGTCTGCCGTATGGGATGTTGTTACAAATCCCGGCGCAATTTTTGAAATATAGTCGAAATGGCTCATCCAGCAGATCGTGTTTTTGGATACTCCTTCAAAGATTGGAGATGTCTCATCATCTACGATGACTTCTGTCTTTCCATATTCACGAACCAGAGCTTTCTCAACTTTTCCGCCCAGGATATGCTGCATCAGCTGTGCTCCGTAGCATAATCCGAGAACCGGGATTCCCAGTTCAAATAATTCTTTGGAATACGTTGCGGCTCCTTCTTCATAACAGCTGTTTGGTCCGCCAGTCAGAATGATTCCTTTCGGATTCATTTCTTTGATTTTTTCAATGTCGATCTTGTAGGAATAGATTTCACAGTATACATTGCATTCACGGACACGGCGTGCCACCAGCTGGTTATACTGTCCTCCAAAATCAATTACGATCACTAATTCGTTTTTCACTCATCTTCCTCCTAGGTCTCAGAATCATCCGGCTGTGCCGGCAGTCATTTTGGAAATTCTCTCGAATTTCTTTGTATCTTAATCGGCTTTCAGTTCGTCAACTTTATCCAGTTTCTCCCATGGAAGATCCAGGTCATTGCGCCCGAAATGTCCATAGGCTGCCGTCTGTTTGTAAATTGGTCTTCTAAGATCCAGCATCTTAATAATGCCTGCAGGTCTTAAGTCAAAATGTTTCCGGATTAGATCAACCAGTTCCTGACTGCTCTTCTTTCCAGTTCCAAAAGTATCAACCATAATAGATGTAGGTTCTGCCACACCAATTGCATAAGACAACTGAATCTCACATTTATCTGCCAGCCCTGCCGCAACAATATTTTTGGCCACATATCTTGCAGCATAAGCTGCGGAACGGTCAACCTTTGTACAGTCTTTTCCGGAGAAAGCTCCTCCGCCGTGGCGGGCATATCCTCCGTAAGTGTCTACAATGATTTTTCTTCCGGTCAGTCCTGCATCTCCGTGAGGTCCCCCGATTACAAATCGTCCGGTTGGATTAATAAAGAACTTGGTTTCTTCATCTACCATTTCTGCCGGAAGAATCTTATCAAAGACTTCCCTTTTGATATCTTCATGAATCTGTTCCTGTCCAATACCAGGATCATGCTGAGTTGAAAGTACAACTGCCTCCAGACGGAATGGTTTTCCATCCTCATTATACTCTACGGTCACCTGAGTTTTTCCATCCGGTCTTAAATATGGCAGTGTTCCATCTTTGCGAACCTTCGTCAACTGTCTTGCCAGCTTATGGGCAAGAGAAATCGGATATGGCATATACTCATCTGTCTCATTGGTTGCATACCCGAACATCATTCCCTGATCTCCGGCTCCGATCGCATCGAGTTCTTCCTCACTCATGTCACGCTCTCTTGCTTCCAGCGCCTTATCCACTCCCATGGCAATATCAGAAGACTGCTCATCGATTGCTGTAATTACGCCGCACGTATCTGCGTCAAATCCGTATTTTCCTCTTGTATATCCAACTTCCCGTACGGTGTCTCTGACGATCTTCTGGATATCGACATAGGCATTGGTTGTAATTTCTCCCATGACCATAACGATCCCGGTTGTCGTACAGGTTTCACACGCCACACGGCTCATTGGATCCTGTTCCATCAGGGCATCTAAAATGGCATCTGAAATCTGGTCACAGATTTTATCCGGATGACCTTCTGTTACAGATTCAGATGTAAATAGTAACTTATCCATATCTTATCCTTTCTGCTGATTTTACTGAAACAACTGAACTGTTTCGATTTTTATATTTCTTTATTTTTATCTCATAAAATTCCAGAAGGATTCTGAGATAAAGAAAAGGCCCGAATCATTTCGGACCTAATGTTCTTTTGGCATAAACGGAACTGACCGGTCTCGGATAACCTCAATCTCCGCAATTCGTCCGTTGATCACTTTTTCAACGCGCAAAGCTCCGCCCAGGAAAAAATAACACTGCCCTACCTGAAATCCTCGTTCTCCCTTTTCAACATATTCTTCCATTAAATCTGCCAGGGTCTCTCCCTGAAATTCTTCCGGAATGCCCACATGAATCAGCTGATTGATATCTGCAATCTTTTGTGACGGCAGGAAAATGGTTTTATCCACATCATCAAATTCTCCAAACAAAAATTTTCTGATCGCAAATAAAATCGCAATGGCCAGGATTCCAAGCAGATTCTCAAGCGGCGTCGTATGTTCCACGATCATCTGACGGGCAATGGCAAACATCAGAACTTCCACCAGTGTATCCGGTGTATGTTTGCAGAGCATTTTGATAAACTCAATGCAGATCACCAGATTAAATGCCACTCCTACGAACCGGTAAATCTCATCTGTTCCCGGATGTTCCATCATAAGCTGGATCAGATCCCGTACCAGCCATATGGTTCCCCCGATCACCGCAATGGTTATGATTGCCGATAATATCAGTTCCACCCATTTTGAAATCTTGAACACTTCATTCTTCAGATATTGTCTCATGAAGGCAATTCTCCTCTTATCCTATTTTCAATTTGAATTTTGCAATTTCTTTTTCATCATTGACCATTTTGATTTCTCCGCCGAGACTTCTCAGTTTCTTTTCGAAATCTTCATAACCGCGGGAAATATATCCAATCTCGCTGACAGTTGTAAATCCTTTGGCCGCCAGTCCTGCGATGACCAGAGCCGCTCCTGCTCTCAGGTCCGGAGCTTCCACGTCAGCGCCGGTAAAGCCTTCCACTCCTGTGATGATGGCAGTTCTTCCATCAACCTGGATGGTGGCTCCCATCTTTGTCAATTCATCCACATAACGGAATCGGTTTTCAAAAATGCTCTCTGAAATGACACTGGTTCCGTTGGAAAGAGCCAGTGTAACTGCCATCTGAGGCTGCATATCGGTCGGGAACCCCGGATATGGCAGCGTTTTAATATTGGTAGATTCCAGACGTTTTGTCGCTGATACACGGACAGTGTCGTCAAATTCATCTACCTGCGCTCCAATTTCTGTCAGCTTCGCGCTGATTGCTTCCAGATGCTTCGGAATGACATTTTTGATCGTAATATCACCTTTTGTAGCCACTGCGGCTGTCGTAAATTTTCCGGCCTCGATCTGATCCGGAATAATAGAGTACTGACAGTCTCCAAACCGCTCTACTCCGCGGATTTTGATCACATCTGTACCGGCTCCGCGAATCTTTGCTCCCATACTGTTTAAGAAGTTTGCAACATCTACTACATGCGGTTCTTTCGCAGAGTTTTCAATGATGGTATCTCCTTTTGCCAGAGACGCTGCCATCATGACATTGATTGTCGCTCCCACAGAGACAACATCCATGTAAATGTGACATCCTCTCAGTTCTTCCGCTTTCGCGCTGATCATTCCATTTTCAATCTCTATTTCTGCTCCAAGGGCCTTGAATCCCTTAATATGCTGATCGATCGGACGGCTTCCAATTTCGCATCCGCCTGGAAGAGCAACTCTTGCTCTCTTATATTTTCCAAGAAGCGCTCCTATCAGATAATAAGACGCGCGGATTTTTCGAATATATTCATTGTCTACATCACACTCTGGGTGAATTCCTTTTCCACTGATAATTACTTCATGTTTTCCAGTTCTATCAATCGTTGCTCCAATTCCTTCCATTGCCTGGAGCAGTACATTTATATCTCTTACATCAGGCATGTTGTCAATCATGCATTTTCCATCGGTCATAACTGCTGCTGCCAAAACCGGCAGTGCTGCATTCTTTGCTCCGCCGATGACTACTTCTCCAACCAGCGGGTTTCCGCCTTTAATGACATATTGTTTCATGATACACCTCAATTAATCTATATTATTAAACCTTAATTTCATCTTTTGGTAATTATTTTTAAAATCATACATTCTACATTATAACATAACTTTATAGCTTTTCAAATACTTTTTCCAATGAGCTGCCAATATCCAGTCCATCCAGCTCTACAGTCAGATCCGCGTATTTTTCATACAGCGGCGTCCTCTCACAATACAGGTCATATAACGTCTGATTTTTCTCTAATACAACACCTCTGGCATTTAAATCTCCCAGACGTTTTCTCACAGACTCAAAAGACAGTTTCAAATAAATTACTTTTCCTATTTCTCTGAAATGCTTCATCGCTTTCTCACTGTAAATCGCGCTGCCTCCCGGAGCGATGACGGCTCCTTTGGCTTCTATGGAAGCATTTACTTCTTCTTCAATCTTTTTAAATCCATCATTGCCGGCATCCGCAATGATCTCTTTCAGCAGTTTTCCTTCCCTCTGCTGAATCACCAGATCAGTATCAATAAATTCACAGCCTAATGCCTTGGCAAGAAGCACGCCGATGGTGCTTTTCCCGGCGCCCGGCATCCCAATTAACGTATAATTATTTTCTTTTCCCGCCATGCTGTTTTTTCCTCTTCTTTTTCTTCCTTACCGAATATCCGAATGTTCCTAACTGTTTTCCTGTCTCAAAATAACCGCCGTGGGAATAAACCAGAGGATTCGTCTTCTCCAGGGCAAATCTTCCGTTTTCTTCCATATATTCATCGTCTACCATAATATTCACAACTTTTGCCACAAACATATGATGAGATCCCAGCGGAATGATCTCTTCGACCCGGCACTCAATATTTACCGGACTTGCTGCCAGTACCGGCGCGTCTACTGCCTGCGCCTCTTCCTTTTCCAGACCCAGTTCTTTAAATTTATCCATATCTCTTCCTGAACGTACGCCGCAGAAATCAGTCGCTTTTGCCAGAGCCTTTGTCGTCAGGTTGATTACAAATTCTTTGCTGTTCTTGATCATATCATAAGAATGTCTCTCCGGCCTGACTGAAATGTAAGTCATCGGAGGATTCGTACAGATCGTTCCTGTCCATGCGATCGTCAGTACATTATCTTCTCCTCTGTCCCGGCAGGTGACCATCACTGCCGGCAGAGGATAAATCATATTACCTGGTTTCCATGAAATCTTGCTCATGACATTCTCCTACAACGCTTTGCGGATATCTTTGCGCAGCTGATCCATCTCTTCCGCGTCCATGGAATGTTCTTTCCATTTTACTGTTACATCATCGCCTTCATAGCGCGGAATCAGATGCATATGGAAATGAAATACGGTCTGTCCTGCGATTTCTCCATTGTTCTGGATGATGTTCAGTCCATCACAGTGCAGTACTTCTTTTAATGCTCTTGCTACGACCGCTGCCAGCTGGAATAACTTTCCTGCTGTCTCCGCATCAATATCATAGATATCTTTAAAATGTTCCTTCGGCAGAACCAGTACATGACCTTTTGTCGCTGGTGAAATATCCATGATAACTTTGAACTCTGAATTTTCATAAATCGTATTAGACGGAATGTCACCATTCACAATTTTACAAAAAACGCAATCTTCTTTTTTCATGTTCTGTAACTTCCTTTCTGCTTTATGTGTCTGTATCTGTGATGTATTTTATCTTATTGCTTCTTTTTTTTCAAGAAACCTGAGAGAATTCTTTTTTATTTAATACGTTGTAAATATAATATGCATTTTTTTAAAATTTCTTACAAAAGTTCACTTTTTGTTCACATTTTTGTTTTATAATAAACATCGTAAAGTAGTTAATACTTTCAAATCCTACCCCTCTTGAGGATGAAAATCCTCTCCTTATTGTTTTAAGAGAAAAAACCGGCGCAAGCCGGTTTTTTCTTTGTCCGAAATTAACCGCAGAAAAAAAGGAAGAATCACTTTTTTGGATTCTTCCTTTTTCTTTAAATTTCTGTACGTCCTTCCAAAGCCCGGAGCAGCGTCACTTCGTCAATATACTCCAGATCTCCGCCTACCGGAACTCCGCTGGCAATCTTGCTGACTTTGATTCCCGTCGGTTTTACCAGCTTGCTGATATACATCGCTGTTGTTTCTCCCTCCAGGTTTGAGTTGGTCGCAATGATCAGTTCTTTCACATTTCCCTGAAGTCTTGCCATCAGTTCTTTGAGACGGATATCATCCGGTCCGATTCCAAGCATTGGAGAAATCGCTCCGTGAAGCACGTGATAAACTCCGTTATATTTTCCTGTTTTTTCATAGGCCAGCAGATCTCTTGTGTCTTCCACCACCATGATCGTGCTGTGATCTCTTTCATCGCTGGCACAGATCGGACAGATTTCCTGATCTGTCAGCGTGCAGCATTCTTTGCAGTAATGCACATTTTCTTTTGCGCTGATGATCGTATCAGAAAGCTTCTTTACCTGATCCTTCGGCATATTGATAATATGAAAGGCCAGGCGTCCTGCGGACTTCGGTCCGATTCCCGGAAGTTTTCCCAGTTCTTCGATCAGCTGCGTAATCTGATTGCTGTAATATTCCATATCACTTTAGAATGGGAATCCGCCGCCCATTCCTCCTAAGCCTCCGGTAATCTTGCCCATACGCGCCTGGGAATCTTCTTCCATCTTGCGAAGAGCCTCATTGGTTGCTGCAACGATAAGATCTTCTAACATTTCAATATCATCCGGGTCTACCACTTCTTCTTCCAGAGTCACGGAAACAACTTCTTTCTTTCCGGAAACAACTACTTTCACAACTCCGCCGCCGGCTGTTGCTTCATATGTGGTCTCCTCTAATTCTTTTGTTGTATCTTCCATCTGTTTCTGCATTTTCTGGGCCTGTTTCATAAGCTGATTCATGTTGCCGCCCATTCCAGGCATTCCGCCTCTTCTTTTTGCCATTTCATTTCCCTCCTGAAAATTTTTATATCAATTAAATCACTGCCGTTTTTATTTTCCTGCCGCCTGCTCGAATTCTTTTATGATCTGCTCTGACGGTTCTTTAGTACAGAGAGATACGATCACAATGACGATACAGGAAATCACAAATGCCGGGAACAGTTCATAGATTGCGAACACTCCTCCCAGCGGACTTAAAAACCGATTCCATACAAATACCATGATTCCTCCGGAAAGCATTCCCGCAATCGCTCCTGCGCGGTTAATTCGTTTCCAGAACAGTGAAAACAGCATAACCGGACCGAACGTTGCTCCGAATCCTGCCCACGCAAAGGATACGATGGAGAAAATCACACTGTTTTCATCCCACGCGATCACAATACCGATCAATGCGATCAAAAGCAGTACAATACGTGATACTTTCATAACCACTTTATCATCTGCCTGATTTTTTTTCATGATTCCCTCATAAATATTTTTCGCAAACGCGGATGCCGCGATCAAAAGATAAGAATCAGAAGAACTGATCGTTGCTGCCAGGATTCCTGCCATAATAACTCCTGCCATTACAGCCGGAAGCAGTGCCTGTGAAAGAACCACAAATACATTTTCTGCTCCACCTGCTGTCAGCAGACTGGTCTCTGCAGGGAATAACGCCCTTCCGATCAGTCCGATCATAACGGCTGCTGACAGAGAGATAAAGCACCATACAGTCGCGATCCTTCTTGATTTCTTCAGTTCTTCTTCTTTCCGGATTGCCATAAACCGGAGAAGTACCTGCGGCACTCCAAAATAGCCCAGCCCCCAGGAAAGTGTGGAAATAATGGTCAGAAGCCCATAGCTTCCTGCTCCTCCAAACTGAGGAATTCCTCCGACAACATTCTGAACTCCTGCGGCATCCGTTTCCGGTGTCGCAATGGATGTCATAGAGAAATATCCCGGTATTTCTTTTGCGTTGGCGATCACTGCGTCAAGGCCTCCGGCTGCAGATGTTCCAAGAATCAGGATCGTCAGCAGCGCGATTACCATGACTACTGCCTGCATAAAATCAGAAGCGCTCTCTGCAAGAAATCCTCCGATAAACGTATAGACTACAACAAACACGGCTCCTGCAATCATCATGGAATGATAAGAAAGTCCGAATAAAGTAGAAAACAGTTTTCCGCAGGTAACAAAACAGCTTGCTGCGTAAACAGTAAAAAAGATCAAAATAAAAATTGCGGAAATCGCAAGAATGATCTTTCTGTCTTCATGAAAACGGTTGCTCAGAAAGTCCGGCACCGTAATGGCGTCTCCGGAAACCGCTGAATATCTTCTCAGACGTTTTGCTACGATCAGCCAGTTAACATAAGTTCCCAGCGCCAGTCCGACCGCTGTCCATGCGGCATCTGCAAGTCCGCACCAGTATGCGACTCCTGGCAGTCCCATCAGCAGCCATCCGCTCATATCTGACGCCTCTGCGCTCATGGCCGCAACCCACGGTCCAAGGGAACGGCCTCCTAAAAAGTAATTTTCTGAATTTGCCTGCGCACGTTTTGCGAAATATAAGCCGATTCCGATGACAACCAGCATATATCCGATCATCGCAAACAATATCTTTAGTGTATCTCCCGACATTTTAATCCTCCTGCTTTTTTAAGCAAATGAAGTGTGCACGCACACTCCATTCTGCCTTAGTCTTCAATTGTCACATCCATATGGATGCATCCCAGATCGATCATATCTTCCTCTGATTTTGACTGATCCAGTATTCCGACTTCCAGCTCGATTTCCCGGCCGGTCTGCCGGCTGATTTCCTGTTTCAGAGTTTCAATCCGCTCTGGCTTCTCCAGCAGATATCCGCTCTCCACATTCATTTCTTTTGGAAACATGATTTTCAACGCAGTTCCTTCTGTATTTACCATCAGGCTTGCTTTCTGAAGCGCAAACTTCATCTGCGGCGACAGATTTCTTCTGATATCTTTCCAGTGTCTGATCAGATCCGTCAGTTCTTCTGCCTTTGCCTTTGGCAAACGTTCTTCCAGAGTCTGTTTCTGCTCCTCCACGCTTTTTTGCGGTGACGGTTTTGCGGAAACTGAAACAGGCTCCTGCTGCACCCGGACTCCGTTTTTTATTAATTCCTTCATTTTTTCTTCCATCTGCCGAATCCTCTCCAGCAGACTGTTCTGATCTGTTTCCATCTGCGGTCTGCACATCTTCATCAGTTCTACCTCAACTAAAATCCTCTTGGATGTGGCATAGCGCAGCTCATTCAAAAGATCTGACAAAATACGGATATAGCGGATCAATGTGTTTTCTTTTATGCCCGCTGCTTTCTCCTGGAGCAGCTTCAGCTGATCCGTAGAAACTTCCAGTGCTTCACCTGCCGCGGTTCCTTTTCCGACCAGCAGCAGATTTCTCAGATACCACAGAAAGTCTGTGATAAATTGTGACCATTCCCGTCCCTGACTGGACACATCATCCAAAAGATCCATCATATCTGAAATATTTTCTTCCATAATGTAATCCAGCAGACGGCTGTATACCTGGATATCCACTGTACCGAGCACTTCCAGTACATTATCATACGTCAGTTTCTTTCCTAAATAAAAAGCGATGCACTGGTCAAGAAGACTGAGGGCGTCACGCATGGATCCATCTGCCATTCTGGCGATATATTCCAGCGCTTTATCTTCCACTTCCACCTGTTCCTGCTCCATAAGATCCGCCAGCTGCCGTTTGATGGTATCTGTAGTGATCCGATGGAAATCATACCTCTGACATCTGGACAGTATCGTAATTGGAATCTTGTGTACTTCTGTTGTCGCCAAAATAAAGATCACATATTCCGGAGGTTCTTCCAGAGTCTTTAACAGGGCGTTAAACGCTCCTATGGAAAGCATATGCACCTCATCGATGATATACACTTTGTATTTTCCCGAAGCCGGTGAATACTGTACCTGTTCTTTGATATCTCTGATGTTGTCTACGCCGTTGTTGGAAGCTGCATCAATTTCCATCACATTCATGGAGCTTCCCTCTATAATTTCACGACAGGTCTCGCATTCATTGCACGGTTCCCCATCCTGTGGATTCTCACAGTTGACGGCTTTCGCCAGAATCTTGGCAACCGTGGTCTTTCCGGTTCCTCTGGTTCCGCAAAACAGATATGCGTGGCCAATTCTTCCGGTCCTGATCTGATTCTTCAGCGTCGTAACAATATGATCCTGTCCCTTCACTTCGTCAAAAGTCGTCGGCCGGAATTTTCGATATAAAGCCATATAAGACATGGCGCATGCCCCTTTCTTTCCAGTTTTTTCGCTTCTGCTATTGTACCATAATCGCAGATATTGTAAAAGGGAAAAAACCATCGAACTTTTACCCACTGTTTTCATTGAAAGTGATTTTTAATTTCTTCATAATAAAAACAGAAAGAAAAAACAGGAGAATGAAAATGATGAACAAATCTTATGAACTTGCTGCATTTTCACATGAGATAAAGAACAGTCTGACCCTGATCTACGGCCAGCTGCAGTACATAGAGAACGAAAATATCACATTAAAGAAAGACGAGCACTGGCTGAAGATGAAGGAGGACTTTGCTTCGCTGTTTGAAATGATCCGGCAGACCCTCAGGCCTTCTGACACCACATCCGCTGCCATGGAACCTCTGGACCTGGTTGACCTGTTCCACGAGATCCAGTCATCCTGGTCTTATCAGATGGACCGTGAACACATTCACTTCCGCCTCCAGACCGACTCGCCAGATCCGTATTATGTGTACGGAGCCAAGGCAAAACTGCTCCAGATGTTTCATAATCTGGTGTCCAACGCGGTAAAAGCAATCAAACGAAAAAAAGGCGCCAGTCAGGCGCCAAATATTACAGTTACCCTGAGCCGGGAACAAGGGCACATCGTATTGAATTTATCCGATACCGGCATCGGCATGACCAGGGAACAGCAGGCACGGGCTTTCTACCGGGGTGTTTCCTTTATCCCAAAAGGAAACGGGATCGGCCTGTCGGTCGTTCACGAGATTGCCGAAGAACTTCATATCAAAATCCATATGGATTCTGCCCTCAATCACGGAACTACATTTACCCTTGTTTTCCCGTCCACAGAACGTGTAGAAGCACTGCCAGTATAAATCCGCTGACACATCCTCCGATATGAGCGGCGTTGTCAGTTCCCACACTCTGAAATCCGTGAAATAAACTTCCAAATACGACAAACGCCAGCCATCTTCCATCAATCCTCCGGATTCTCTCTCTTTGGAAAATGAGGAGCGCGATCAGACCGCCGATAATGCCGTAAATCGCTCCGGAGGCTCCCGCGCTCCAGGCGATTTCTCCAGCCGCCTCATAATAAAATGCGGAAATCAGTGATCCCAGAATCCCGGAACCGGTATATAAAAGGAAATAAGACAGGCTGCCCATGATCCTCTCCAGGAACGTTCCAAGAATGATCAGAGTTACCATGTTTCCATAAAAATGATCCCATCCAAAATGCAGATAATTGGACGTAAGAAGCCGGTAAAACTGGTGATCATAAAGCACCAGATCCGGCCGGCTGGCGCCCATATAGTAAACAATGTCCCCATATACTTCTGACAAAATAAACAAAATCAGATTCACCGCAAAAATTAAAATTGTTGCCTTATAAGTTCCAGCCGCCCATGTCCGCTTTTCTTTTTCCGGCTGTATTTTCCTGCTGCTCTGAAGGACAGCGGAAACCGGCCCGTAAAGCTCGTCAAACTGATGTTCCGGATCCAGAAATACATGATTTCCATGCTCCGACAATAAAATAACCATGACCGGCGTCTGATCTCCGAGCATCCGTTTTCCTTCGCGTATCATATCTTCTATTTCTTCCTGAGTCACCCTGCTTCCATCCGGATTTTCATCATATGATACAAAAACGCCTTTGCTGCTCTTTCCTATGGTTTTTACATAAACCGGACCAGCCGCCGTTTCATTTTTTATATATCCATGGATCCGCAGCAGTTCTATGATTTTCTGATACATTCTGCACTCTCCCATTCTGATTCAATATTTTGCTTATTGTACCACATTTATCAGAATGTCCCAACTGCCTCTTCATAGCAAAACTCCTCTCTTGCAATGACAACAACATCTCCATGGTTCAGTTTTTGTCTCTGAATTCTTTTTCCATTCACTTTCGTACCATTGGTAGAGTTCAGGTCTTCTGCCCATACTTCCCCCTCTTCTTCCCAAAACCGGACATGCCTCCTGCTGACTCCCACCTCTTTTAACTGATAATCGGTCCCTCTTTCCTGACTGCCTATAACAAACTCTTTTCCTGTCAGCTCAATCCGCTCATCCTGATCTGTCTTTCTTAAATATCCCATGGGCAGTTCCAGCAAAAGAACCGTTTTCTGATCATCTTCTGTCAGCTTTCTCGTAAACTCTGTCTCTTCCTCTTCCATCTCTTCTTCTGAATTTTCTTCCTTAAAGATCTTAAGCAGACAGACAGCATCCACTCCAAATCCCAAAACAGCTCCGAGAAACCCCAGAACAAACTTGTAATACAGACCATAGACCATCAGCTTTACAGTGAAAAAAGCAGCGATTCCAATGCATAAAAAAGACAGAATTACCAAAATGATTTCTTTCACCAGAACTGTCCTGTTCTTTCCATCCACAGGTTCTGATTTCTCTTTGTATCTTTCCTCAGCAGCAGGCTGCTGTTCCGTTATCTTCTTCTCTTCCGGTTTCGGCTTTAAAAATTCTTTAATCTGACGGATGTTTGGCTTTTCTTTCGCAAGATAGCTGTGAAGTTCATAGTAAATCCTCGTTTTTTTCCTGTCATTATATGAGATCTTCTCCATGCATTCTTCCAGAAACTCCTGGATCTGGTCGTAGATATTTTTTTCCTGTTCCGGGAGATAGCAAAATACCGGATGGCATTCATCTCTCAGGAAGATCAGCCCCTCTTCAATCTTAAGATGATCCAGATTCAGAAGATAGGCTTCTATTTCCTCCAGCGAACAGAAAAATTCATAGAAGAAAGCTGCCGGATCTATCTGATTGATCTTTTTCATAAACGGAAGATACATTCCTGTTTCAAAATAGTAGTACTCCTCCTCATCTTCCATACGAAACTCACACGGCAGGAGACATTCCAGCGAATGCTGCAGAAGAATCTTTTTCTCGTAAGTAATATCCGCCTGTTTTTTTACCGTATAATAATTGGAAAATCCTTCTCTAATCCATTGTTCCTTCAATGACACTCCATCCCCTTACTTTCTCCATTTCTTCCAGATATGATGCCTCGTATGTTCCCTTATGCTGAAATACTCTGATGCCGAACATTTCCAAAAACGAAGCTCCCGGCACCGAAAACGATGTCTCAACCTGAACCTTGATCTGAGTCATTCCGCTGCTGACGCTGATATCTGATATCTGCCCAAGAAACAGATGGGCAGATAATTCTTGTTTCAGTTCTTTTTTTACTTCCCCGGCAGCGGTTTCTTTCCCCGGAAACATTTCCGTATACAAATTTCTCTGATTCAGCCTGGCATAGGATATCTCTCCGGTATCATAATCTCCTCCTTGAAATGTATCCGTCCCTTTCGCTGATATTTCTTCCATCGTCCCCTGAACCACTCCGCAGTTCATAAAATAGCATACATAACCCATCAGCAGAAGGAGGGCAAAAAGAACCATCGGAAGGATCAGACTCATTTCTACTGTTATGTATCCTCCTGTTTTTTGCATCGCTGACATGGTTTTACTCCTTTCAATGTGCTTTTATCCACCTGCTGTACCGTTCTTTTTAATCCGCTGCAGGAAAGATCCGTATGATACGCCTCCCCTTCTTTCGCCACATAAAGACAGACAATCTCTCCATCATGGTACTTTGTACACTTTTCACATTCCTTATATGCTGTCTTTCCCTCCAGATATTTTTCAACTTCATCATCCACTGAAATATCCAGTGCCAGATGTGTACAGTTCAAATCTGTGTGGTACACACTTTCATGCGGGGTGATATATACCATGCCTTCCGATCTTTCATCACCATCCGGAACATAACCTGTCATAGCTTTCTGTCGTATTTTCTGCGTATAAACACCTGTAATTTCCGGCAGAAACGGATACTCTTTCCGTATGGTATAAGTCAGCTGCGCTTCGTATTCTTCCTTCGCATTTTTTGTAAGCCGGATTGATGCCGCTGCTTTTTTGCTTCCGCCAAAGAGTCCGCTTCTGTCCAGAAACTGCCGGTCTACCGAAGATAAAAACACGGCTCCTGCGCTGATTCCTGATAAAATTTTTCCTCCCTTTCCTGCTCTGCCAGCTGCGTATTCTGCTGTCGCTGCCTGACAGGCTGCTTCTTTTAAACCATGGGCAATCTGACCATGAATCATGAGAAATTCTCCCGCTGATGCCAGCAGCAGTAAAACAATCAGAAACAATGGAAGAATCAGACTTGCTTCTACCGTTGCTGCACCATCTTTAGAGGCAGAGAAAGATGTCCTCTTGAGGTTTCTGGCTTCTTTTTTATCATTTTGGGCTGCCTTCTCTGAGAAATATTTTTGACAAGAGAACATCTTTCTCCACCTCCTTTCTCATGTCCATTAATACGATACTGTACGCTGGAATTTCCAGCTGAAAAAGCTTCCAAACGGAAGTGTCATCCCGCCAAATCTCAAATGCTTTATTCTAAGATTGGTTGTAACCTGACAGGATACCAGACACCGGTCTATCTTAAATCCACTTTCTTCTCTGCGTATATTATCTTCGATCAGATCCATCATCCGAAAATATTTCTGCTGTTTATCCTTTTGTGCGGCAAGCAGCAGCCCAAGGTAGTCTTCATAGGACAGCCCCTGCTCTGCCGGTTTTCTTTTGCAGTTCAGTCCTGCCAGTCCCGCAAAAGACAGCTGCCAGCTGGAAGCATTCTTTACCAGAGGTACTTTTTCCCCTTCCGCCAGATTCCTTACGTCTATCACAGATTCTCCATAAGCGAGCGCCAGCAAAAGCAGATGTTTTGCCACCGCCACCAGCGGCGGGATTCCCGTAATGCCAAGAACTGATGCCGCAATCAGTCCCGCCTCTTCCTTCTTAGCCGGATCCTGATAAACACAGACCGCATTTACCGGAAATCTTAGTCCGATCATTTTCCAGAAAACTGATCCCAGATTTTCTTTTTCTGAGTCTTTTCCCGAAATCAGATATTCCACTTCATACTGAATTCCTTTCTTTTCCTCTTTCGATGTCAGATTCCTGAAATAACGGAGACTGTACAAAACAGCCGGGAGTTCATCCGTGATGCCTGTCCCTGAAGTCATTTTTTCTGTTTCCTCCAGCTGCTGTTCCATCTTTCCTTTTTTCATAAAATTCCATGCCGTTTCCTTTGAGGTATCCTTTTCCCCATATTGTATCGGTACCTTTCCGGAAGATACCTTCTGCTTTCCCATAACCAGCGGGACAGAGCCTTCCCTGAGCAGTTCCATAAATCCTTTTCTGGGATCTTCTTCTCTTTGTGCCTGCGCTGTTTCATCTTTCTCCTCCTTTTTTTCCTTTTCCTCTGCTTCTTCTTTCTCCTGTGCTTCTTTTTCATCCTGATCCATCTGATCCCGAATACTTCCTATTTCTTTTCCCGCTTCTCTGGTACGGCTCCACCGGTCTTTCCAGGAAGATAAAAGGTCTGCCGGCATTTCATATTTCATCAGTTCCCTGATCTGATACTTTAATGCTTCTCCGCCCTGATCTGCCAGATATACTTTTTTCGACAGTATCGTATTTCCAACTGCATAATGAAAAGAATCCTGACTTTCTTCCAGGCTGGTTTTTATCTTCCCGCTGATATCTTCTTCCGCTTTTGTCTCGTATCTGGGATCCATGGCAAAAATATGATATTTCTCTTCCAGTTCCTTCTGATAATTTCCTCTGACATGGGAAAGCCCGGCCATACAGGCTCCCATGGCTTTCCCGCGTCCGACATACAGATAAATTCCTTCCGTGCACATACTGATCAGAAGAAGAAATACAAGGAATACTGCAGCCAGAAATATCGTAATGCTGCCTCTCTCATCCTTTATCATTTCACCTGTCCTGTTTTCGATGTGATCGTCTTAAAAATATTGTTAACGACTGTCTTGATCTGCGTCTGGAAAATAATAACGAGACCGATCAAAACAACTATGATAAGAATCACCTCTACAACTCCCATGCCGGATTCATCCGCTAAAAATCTTTTCATCTCCTGCTCCTCCTTTATGTAAATGTTGCCAACGCCGGAAACATAAGCAGCGCCAGAATCACAACCAGCATAATGATCATTGGTGCCAGCAGTTTTGTACTCGCCTCCTCTCCCTTCCGTTTTGCCTGCTCTTTCCTCTCAAAAAACGCCTGTTCTTCCTCTGACTTCAGCTGCACAAACAATTCATCCGATCCTCTCGTAATATTCTGAATTAAAATCGCAGAAAGTTTGCGGTATGGCTCCAGGCGCACCTGACTTCCTATGTTTTGAAACACTTCTTCCTGAGCTGCTCCAAGCTGCAGCTGGCGGCACGACTTTCCAATCACCTCATATACAAACATTTCTTTTTTCCTGCTTTTATATTCCCTGTATATCTCCTCCATTGCAGCCGGAATGCTCATCCCGGTTTCAAGAAACAGCACCAGCCGCTGTATGATTGCCGAATATTCCTTTTTCGAATCCTCTTCTGCCATCTTCTGCTTTTTTCTGCAGGATTCTTTTTCTTTATTCCAGAAAAATACTATGGTACACACTCCGAAAAAAATCCACGCACCAATATTTTTTCTACTGTTTTCCCTAAATATCTTTCCCTCTGCCAGTTCTCTCGGAATCGAAAATGTCTCTCTGAAAAGATTCTCTTCTTCCAGCTTTTTTAGCGCTTCGATCACGGTCTGCCTCTGCGTTTTTTTCTGTCCCGCTTTTCCAGGGACCACGCACACCGGAAATGTAAAAATTTCTGTTTTACTCTGACAGCTGGCTTCTGCTTTCAGGGAAACGATCACCGGCTTTTTTACATTTTTCGAAAACACATTTCCTTCCTCATCTACAACTGCAGGATCCTCACTTTCCCATCGGATCTGGATATTTTCTCCTGGTATCTTTTCCGGAAGAAACAACGATTTTTCCACATCGTGAATGGATTCATTCTCCCCTTTTATATTGTCATTTAAATATGTTTCTGCTCTTTGGAAAGCCTCACCGATTTCTTCCTCTCTGTATCCTCTGGGCCTGACTGTAAGATTATAAGAATCTCTCTTTCCATCCGCTTCAATTTCCAGCATCTCTTCTTTTACATCGTCTCCCCTTGGATTTCTTGTTATAACGATATCTCTGTCCTGCATCAGAACGTACAGTCCCATGATCAGAAGAAGGAAAAGGAAAATAACCGTAAAAATCAGAACCATTTTCAGCTGCCGGCAGAGACTTTCCTTTACCTTCTCTTCCAGCTGGCGCCTGCTGCCTGCAAAGTATCCGCTGACAGCCTCCCTGCGTTCTTCTTTTATGTGCTCCGGCAGACGTTCTGCCAGATGTTCGATCCAATTATATTTCAATCATAACCACCCTTTCTGCCCACCGTCCGGCCGCAATCAGCGCAGCCAGACAAACGGTTGAAAGCAGTATTCCGGGAACTGTATCATAGAGCACCTGGAAATACCCCGGATTTGTGATTCGTACATAAACGAGAATAAAGTAGGGCATGACAGACATCACTTTTTTCTCCATACGCTTTGCTGCAGTTACTGTCCGGATTTCTTCCTTAATCTGCAGCGACTGCACCAGATGTTCTGCCGTCCGGCTGACTATCTCGATCAGATTGCCGCCGCTGCGCTTTACAATAGAGACGATTTCCGCAAACTGACGCAGTTCCTCCAGATCAATCCGGTCTGCCATCTGGAGCAGAAGCCGGTCTGCCTGAGAATTCACCTTGATGGCTTCTGTTAAAATTTCCAGTTCTCTGATCAGCCTGCCCGGTTCACTGCCTCCTGCCTCTTTCATATCCTGATAAGCTGCCTTTAAAGCATTCTCCAGAGAATATCCCACTGATAATCCATTGCTTACAAACTGCATCATCTCTCTGACATCTTTTCTCAGAGTTTCTCTTTCTTCCCACTTTCGTTTTTCTCTCTGCTGACGCATCCATGGCACCAGAAGCGGCCATATGAACATTACAATCCAGATACGGTCATAAAACAGCCAGCAGATCAGAATTCCAAGAACCGTTCCCTTTCCCAGTTCCTTTTTTTCATGTCTCCACTCCCTCAGTTCCATGGAACACTTTTCCCATAAGTTCCTCATATTTTTCATACTGTCCATACTCCTTTAATTTCCCTGTATGCAGTATCTCCCCTGTCTTTTCCAGCCTTCCGTTTTCTTTTCTTTCAAAAATCGGATGAATCTGTATTTCCTGCCCGCGGATGCCGCTTACTTCTGCTATCTCCATCAGTTTTCTGGATCCATCCGGAAGCCGCCCCAGATGAAGAATCATATCAATGGCCGATGCCATCTGCCCGCGGATTGCCGCAATGGGCATGTCCACTCCCATTAATACCATGGTTTCAATTCTTCGGAGCATATCTCCTGTACTGTTGGCATGTCCGGTGGAAATGCTTCCGTCATGCCCTGTGTTCATCGCATTCAGCATGGACAGCGCTTCTTCTCCCCTCACTTCTCCTACGATGATCCTGTCCGGTCTGGATCTCAGCGCTGCCTTAATCAGATCTTTCATGTCAATCTGGTGTTCTCCTGCCGCATTGGCATTGCGCATCTCCAGGCGCACCAGATTCTCAATCCCATTCAGCTGAAGTTCCGCGGAGTCCTCGATGGTTATGATTCTTTCATCCTTCGGAATGCAGTTAGACAGGCCGTTCAGCAGCGTTGTTTTCCCGCTCCCTGTTCCTCCTGAAATAAAAATATTGTATCTGGCCCTGACCAGCATTTTTAAAAATTCTCCCACTTCTTTGGAAAAGGCATTTCTCTCGCACAGCCATTCCAGTGTCATGGGTTCTTTTGCAAATTTACGGATCGTCATAACAGCCCCATCCAGAGACACTGGCGGAAGTATGATATTCACTCTGGAACCATCCTCCAGCC
>OGYQ01000926.1_pt1 | contig 20619 bp, 15 predicted proteins | sample 1576641 | NCBI WGS metagenome assembly OGYQ01 (sample SAMEA3541476, study PRJEB24748) | human gut metagenome | biome: human gut; feature: human-associated habitat; material: faeces | place: China | collected 2012 | reverse complement strand
TTGCTCAGTTTGCGGCAGGCGGAAAAGAGACAAAGAAGAAAGATCTTGCCAGCATTGCAATGAGCTACGGATACGTATATGTTGCGCAGATCGCTATGGGTGCTGATTTCAATCAGACTGTAAAGGCAATCTCTGAGGCTGAGGCATATCCGGGACCGTCACTGATCATCGCATACGCTCCGTGTATCAACCACGGTATCAAGAAAGGTATGAGCAAGGCTCAGACAGAGGAGCAGCTTGCTGTTGAGTGCGGATACTGGAACAACTTCCGTTACAATCCGGCGGCAGAAGGTTCCAAGTTCACTCTGGACAGCAAAGAGCCTAAGATGGAAGGATACCAGGAGTTCCTGAACGGCGAGGTTCGTTACAATTCACTTGTAAGATCCAACCCGGAGAAAGCTGCCGTAATGTTCGCTCAGAACGAGAAGGAAGCAAAAGAAAGATACGAATATCTGAAGAAACTTGTGACTCTGTACGGAACAGAAGAATAAAAAAGTTCTGTAAAACAGATCAGTCGGAAATAGGACTGCGACTCTGTAGGCGGGCAACCGCCTGCAGGGTCGCTTTTTCTATCTGAAAAGAGATTTTTCACTGATTTGCAGTGCGGATGTGGAAATAATGGTTGACTTTCCCATCCAAAGATGATAGAAATGTATATATGGATAAGTAAGACTGGATAGAGGCGCAGTGTCTATCAGTACCGTGTGGCCACAGTCCCGGGAGGACTGCTGCACAGGGAAAGGGGATGCTGCCGAAGGGAACAGGCTGCCCGGAGTGGGTTCCCTGGGCCGTATGGAGAAGATCCTGCGGACTGTCACAACTGTGGAGCGCTATCATAGTATCAATGGATGAGGAATATATACTGTTATGCCAGCAGAGGTACCGTATATCTGACCTGCATTTGACATGCCATGAGTAAGTGCACGCAGCGCTTATTCATGGTATTTTTATTTTGCGGGGAAGTCCTTGGACTCCCTGACAAGTCTTTGTATGAGAGAGGAAGGTACTTATGAGGAATGTAAAGAGAAAGGTTATGTGGACTCTCTTCATGGTCATGCTTTTCGTGGCCTGCAGTCCGCTCCTGGCTTTTGCGGCTGAGGAGGGAGAAGAGTATGTCCCGAAGATGTTTGCTACGCCGTGGTCCCTGCTTCCGCCCCTTGTGGCTATTGTGCTTGCGTTGATCACAAAGGAAGTGTACAGTTCCCTGTTTATCGGGATTTTGATCGGTGGTATTTTTTATTCGGGATTCACATTTGAGGGAACGATTACCCATGTGTTCCAGGGAGGCATTATCTCGGTGCTCTCTGATAGTTATAATGTAGGAATTCTTGTGTTTCTTGTCATTCTTGGTATTATGGTCTGTATGATGAACAAAGTGGGCGGTTCTGCTGCTTTCGGAGAATGGGCAAAAGGCCATATTAAAACAAGGACAGGCGCCCAGCTGGCAACAATCCTTCTTGGCGTGATGATCTTTATTGACGACTATTTTAACTGCCTTACAGTGGGAAGCGTTATGCGCCCCGTGACAGACAAACACAATATATCCCGAGCCAAGCTGGCATATCTGATCGATGCGACAGCTGCTCCTGTGTGTATCATAGCGCCGATTTCTTCCTGGGCCGCTGCAGTGACCGGCTTTGTCCCCGGCGAGGACGGATTTTCTGTTTTCATCCGGGCTATCCCCTATAACTTCTACGCCCTGCTGACGATTTTCATGATGGTCGGTATTGCGATCCTTAAGGTGGATTACGGACCTATGCGGATTCATGAGAACAACGCTATCAAGGGAGATATCTATACCACGCCGGATCGTCCCTATGCGGATGCGGAGAAGGAAATTGTGACAGGAAAGGGAAAGGTCATTGACCTGGTATTTCCTATCATTACGCTGATCATCTGCTGCGTGATCGGCATGATCTATACAGGTGGTTTTTTCTCGGGAACGGATTTTGTTACATCCTTTTCACAGAGTGACGCTTCCGTGGGACTTGTGCTGGGAAGCTTCTGCGCCTATGTGATTACCATCATTTTCTATATGATCCGCCGGGTCATAAAATTCGGTGAATGTATGTCCTGTATTCCGGACGGGTTCAAGGCCATGGTACCGGCCATTCTGATCCTGTCATTTGCATGGACGCTGAAGGCCATGACAGACAGCCTGGGAGCTGATGTATTTGTGGCGGATCTGGTGCAGTCCAGCGCAGGCAGTCTGATGAACTTCCTGCCGGCCATTGTATTCCTGGTAGGATGCGGGCTTGCCTTTGCCACAGGAACATCCTGGGGAACATTCGGTATCCTGATCCCCATTGTTGTGGCTGTCTTCCAGGGACAGAACGAGACCATGATGATCATCTCCATCTCCGCCTGCATGGCAGGTGCTGTGTGCGGCGACCACTGCTCGCCTATCTCGGACACCACGATCATGTCGTCAGCGGGAGCCCAGTGCAACCACGTGAACCATGTCACGACGCAGCTTCCCTACGCGATCACAGTGGCGGCCATATCGTTTGTGACCTACATCATTGCCGGGTTTGTGCAGACAGCCTGGATCGCTCTTCCGGCAGGTATCGTACTTACGCTGGGAGTGCTGCTTGTGCTGAGACATATTTACGGAAAAGAGGAAGAGTAAGCCTCTGCGGATAAAAAGGAAAACGTGAGATAAAAAGCAGGCTGTGCCGAGAAGGCGCAGCCTGCTTTTAAAATGAATAGGACTTTACAAAATCAGTGAAAGACCGGACGGCGGGGGTATCAAGAAGCTCTTTTAAGGTTACGTAGTAGATGGTGCGGGACAGGCTGACTTCCAGAGGAACGATGCGGCATCCCGGCACGAGGAGCCTTTCCGCAATGGAGCGTGAGGCGAAGCCCACGGCAAGATTCTGGGCGGCGAGCTGCATGACAATGTCAGACTGGCTGGTCTCGCAGAGAACATTGGGCACTGCCTGGAAACGGGCAAAGACCTGCTCAATATCCTTGCGAAAGGCGGATTCCTTTGCGGGCATCAGAATGTCTGCCCCGTCCAGATCCCGGATGCAGAGGGTGTCTTTTCCGGAAAGCGGATTGGCCTGTGACATAACGGCCACATAATGGTCTTCCATGATCTTGTGGCAGTAGAAGTCCTCGCTGTCCGAAAGGTCGTCGGATGCGATGACGAAAACGGCGTTGAGCTGCCGGGCGGCCAGCATGCGCATCAAGGTGTTGCTGCCCTCCACATGGAGCTGGTAGCTGATCATCGGAAAGAGCTGGTGGTAGTCGGTGATCACTCTGGGAAGCTGGAGATATCCCGCGATCCAGAGCATGCCGATGCGCAGCGTCCCTGCCTCCAGGATACTGTACTTTTTCATGTTTTCTGCAAGCTGGTCTACTTCATTGAGGATCCGCCGGGCCGCTGTGACGAACTGCTCCCCTGCCTCGGTGAGGGAGACGGACTTGGAGTGGCGGACAAAGAGGGAGACCCCCAGCTCTTTTTCCAAATGGAGGATCTGCTGGGACAGGGAGGGCTGGGAGAGGAATAAAGCTTTGGCTGCCGCTGAAAAGCTCTTTTTTTCCGCGGCGGCAAGCACATAGCGCATCTGCTGGATCTGCATGGGAATGACCTCCTTTATGAATGGATTATGGTATAAGAAAAACCTATTGGTATTATAATATATTAATTCTTTACAAATAGCACGAGATTGTTTATAATATAACAGTAATTTAATACATCAAAGTAATAAAGTAATAGGAATGAGAGGAGAATGACAATGCAAAACAAGAAAAGCGTAAAAGACACTGCATTCCTGGTACTTGCCCTTGTAGTCATCATAGGCTCCCGGTTTATGCCGGCCATGGGAGGACTTTCCGAAGACGCATGGGCTGTGCTGGGTGTATTTTTCGGTTCACTCATCATGTGGATCGGGATTTCCATTGACTGGCCCAGTATGATCACGCTGCTGGCTCTGGGACTGATTCCGATATTCGGATTTTCCGGTACATTTGCAGGGGCGTTCGGCAATACAACGGTAGCCTTCCTGCTGTTTACCTTCATGCTGGTATATCCGCTTTCCAAGACCAACTTTGTGCGTCGCTGTACCATTTATTTTATCACAAACAGGATTGCAAGAAAAGGACCCTGGTATTTTGTGTGTTTCCTGCTTGCGGCTGTGACGTTTATGGGACTTTTTATTTCCCCGTCCGTACTGTTCGTGGCCTTCATGCCCTTCCTGGAGGATATCTACCAGGTACTGGGACTTAAGAAGGGCGGCAAGGCCGGAAATATGATCATGATGGGCTCTGCTTTCTGCATCAGCCTTTCCTCCGGTATGACAGCCATCGGCCATGTGTGGCCCACAATGGCCATCGGGTACTACACAGCGGCTACGGGAAATGATGTAAACCAGTTCCAGTACATGGCTATGGGTATTCCCACAGGTATCATCCTGATCGTGATCCTGATCCTGATATTTAAATTTATCTACCGTCCGGACGATATGAAGGACATCCAGCCGGATAAGGCCATGAGTCTTCGCGGAACTGTTCCGGCGGCGGATTTCAAAGAGAAAGTGATACTTGGCGTTATGGCCCTCACCGTATTTCTCTGGGTGGCTCCCAGCCTTGTGCAGAATGTGCTTCCGGAGTTCTACGAGACCGTCAACAGCTGGTCAACAGCCATGCCTCCGCTTCTTGGATGCATCATCCTGTTCGTTGTGCGTGTGGACGGTGAGAGCATCATGAACTTTAAAGAGACAGTCAGCAAGGGTGTTCTCTGGGGAAGCGTACTGATGACAGCGGCAGCCACGCAGCTTGGCTCTTGCCTGACAAACGAGGACGTAGGCATCAGCTCCTGGCTGACAGGTGCGCTTGAGCCTCTGACAGCAAACCTCCCCGTGATCGGACTGATCCTGTTCTTCATGACATGGGCGGTTATCGAGACCAACTTCTCGTCCAATATCGTTACCACAACAGTTGTTAGCGCGGTTGCCCTGTCTGTCCTGACAGCCCTTCCGGCAGGTTCCGTGAATGTGGGCGCTGTTGTATGTATGGTAGGCTTTGCGGCGGCGATCTGCAACATGACGCCGGCAGGACAGAGTACGGTGAACACGGTTGCCATTGGTTCAGGATGGACAGACACCAAGTCCATGTTCGTGTGGGGCGGACTGTTTGCCATCGCAGGTATCCTGGTGCTCAGCTTTATCGCATACCCGCTTGGATCTCTGTTCATTGCATAGGAGATAAAAGGATATCTGTTGTGTGAGAGGAGAAATTCACATGAAAAGAAAATATCAGTATGATGTAGTCGTGGCAGGCGGCGGGACGGCAGGAGTTGCTGCCGCCGCCGGAGCTGCCATGGCAGGAGCAAAGACACTGCTTATTGAGAGAAATCCTTACCTTGGAGGCGAGGCCACCCATTCCGGCGTGGCCGCCTTCTGCGGATTTTTCACCTGCGGCGGAAACCCGGTTCGGGTCGTGGAAGGAGCGGGAGAGCTGATCCTGAAAGAGATGAAGGCTCTCAGCGAAAGCTCCTGGAACTATGTTGTCTCTGCCACGGGAAATAAAAATGTAAATTTTCATCCGGAGTATCTGAAGTGCGCCATGGACAATGTGCTGGAAAAGACCGGCGTCACCTGCTTTTTCCACACAAGGATTACAGGCGTTTGCACGGAGGAGCGGGCAGTGACAGCCCTTGAGTGCGTGGACGATGAGGGGTGCTTCCTGGTGGAGGCAAAGGCGTTTGTGGACACAACCGGAGACGCCAATGTGGTCCACCTGGCGGGCGCTCCGACGCTCTGGGGAGATGAAAACGGGAATGTGCAGGCGGCCACGCTTCCCTTCCGCTTAAGCGGCGTGGACACCTCCTGTGACCTGACGCCTCAGGCGGTGGAGAAGGCAGTCATACGGGCAAAGGAGGATGGTATTCCCCACCTGACAAAGGAGAAGGGCTTCATCCTGAAAAGGGAGGGCTCGGATCAGGTGGCAGTCCTGCTTCCCAGCACCATCCCCGCAGGCCTGGACTGCGAGGAGCTCACGAAAATGGAGCTGGATACGAGGAGACAGGTGCTCTACTACGTGGAGGCCTTTAAAAAGTATCTCCACGGCATGGAGGGCTGTGAGCTGACAGTCATCGGCCCGGCCATCGGCTTCCGGGAGACGAGGCGGATGAAGGGCAAGGAGATCATCACGGCAGAGGATGTGCTGGGAAGGAGAAAACGGCCCGATGGTGTGGCCAGGGCCGGATGGAAGCCGGAGATCCACATGGATGCCAACAAGATGGGAACCTACATCGAGGTGTCTGAGGGAAGCTGGTTTGACGTGCCACTGGGCGCTCTCCAGTGCGAGAGCCTGGACAATCTCTACGGTGCCGGAAGAATGGTGTCCTCCGAGCAGACAGCCCACGCGGCGGTCCGGGTCATGGGAACATGCTTTGCTACCGGGCATGCAGCAGGCGTAGCGGCAGCCTGCCAGGCGCTTCACGGTGAGGCTCCGGCAGAGGCGGTGCGCGCGGAGCTGGAGAAGCAGGGAGCGCTTCTGTAGTATAAAATATAACCGGACGGGAAAAGGAAAGGAGACAGACTATGACACTTGAGGAAGCACGTGCAGATATTGACGCTGTGGATACACAGATGAAACCTTTGTTTTTGAAGAGAATGGAATGTGCAAAAAAAGTGGCCGAGGTGAAGGCCCAGACAGGCGGAGATGTGTTTGTCCTGGAGAGAGAACTTTCCATTATCGAGAAGAGAGCCGGGGACGTGGACAAGGAAGTTTACGATGAGTATGTTACATTCCTGCGCCATCTTATGAGCGTCAGCAGAAGATACCAGTACGGCAAGCTGACAGCCATGCAGGACGCAGTGGTGGATGGCGCTGCGGCTGCGGCAGGCGTGGATGAAAATGCCGCCCACACGCGGGTGGAGATCTCCTTTACCTGCCCGGCGGCAACCAGCGATCTCAATCTGTTCATCAATATGACAAAGCTGAACAAGATTGCCATAGACAGCATGAATCTGTCTACAGAGGGTGGAGTACAGAAGATTACCATGACTCTGGACGGGAATCTGAAGGAGAGCAACATGAGGCGTCTCCTCTGCCAGATCGGCAAAGAGGCGGATGATTTCAAGATCCTGGCAGTAAAGTAGCTGATATATAAAAGAAAAGAAAACCCGGCGGGACAAGGAACGTCCTGCCGGGTTTTTGGCTTTGTGTAACTTTTTTACAGGAGCTTTTCAAAGGCGATCCTTGGATCCCCATCCTCGGCTCCACCTTGCAGAAAGATCCTGCCGCAGCGGATGAAACCGGCCTTTTTCAGGGCGCTCTGCATGGGCAGGTTGCCCTCGTGGGTGTCGATCCGGATACTCTTCATTCCTTTCTCCCTGGCAAGGGAGGCGGCATTTTCAAAGAGCTGTCCCGCATACCCTTTTCCGCGCAGAGCGGCATTTACAGCCATGCGGTGGATGGCGGCATAGGCGGGAGCTTTTTCTCCTTCCCGCTCTGTCAGCCACTGCCCGTCAAATATCTCCCGGTAGGAGGGATCTTCTGTGAATGTGATCGCGCACACAGCGGCGATCTGTCCGTCTTCCTCCAGCACATAGCCCAGGCCTGTGCCTGTGTCAGACAGGAAGATCTGCCTGTCCGGGTAGCCCTTCTGCCACTGGTCGATTCCCTGGGCTCTTAAAAAGTCTGAAGCGCAACCTGCAATCTCGGTGATCTTTTCTATGTCTTCTGGGGTGGAATGTCTGAATAGGGTCATTTGTATATCCTCCGGTCTTTTTTACGATCTGTATTGATGATAACATATCCTGCATTTTTTTTCATTAGGTCAGACCCGGAAAAAGAGCTGATTAGCTTTCTTATTTACGGGAAAACTGCTATAATATATGTTCAGATATAAAGAGAATAAAAAAGAAATGAGGATAGATAGTATGGAGATCAATAACTGCAAAGCCTATGAACTGATCCGCCGGGAGGAACTGGGCGGGATCAAATCGACAGGTTACCTTTTGAAACACAGGAAGAGCGGTGCCAGAGTGGTCCTCATTGAAAATGATGACGACAATAAAGTGTTCAGCATCGCTTTTCGTACGCCGCCCGCAGACAGCACAGGTGTGCCCCATATTATGGAACATTCGGTTTTGTGCGGATCAAAGCATTTTCCGGCCAAAGATCCTTTTGTGGAGCTGGTGAAGGGTTCCCTGAATACCTTCTTAAATGCTATGACCTACCCGGACAAGACGGTCTATCCTGTGGCCAGCTGCAATGACCGGGATTTCCAGAACCTGATGCATGTGTACATGGACGCTGTGCTGTATCCCAATATTTACGAGCACGATGAGATCTTCCGCCAGGAGGGGTGGAGTTACCGTTTGGAGGAGAAGGACGGGAAACTGACCTACAACGGGGTCGTGTACAATGAGATGAAAGGTGCGTTTTCCTCTCCGGAGGGCGTGCTGGACAGAGTGGTGCTGAACACCCTCTTCCCGGATACGTCTTACGCAAATGAGTCCGGAGGTGATCCGGAGGTGATCCCGGAGCTGACCTTCGAGCAGTTCCTTGACTTCCACCGGAGATACTATCATCCGTCCAACAGCTACATTTACCTTTATGGTGACATGGACATGGAGGAAAAACTGAACTGGCTGGATGAGGAATATCTGAGCGCCTATGAGAATGAGCCGGTGGACTCAGCCATCCGTCTGCAGAAGACTTTTGACAGGATGGTGGAAAAGGAGATCCCCTACTCCATCGCAAGCGATGAACCGGAGGAGGACAACACCTACCTCTCTTACAATAAAGTGATCGGCACCAGCCTGGACAAAGAGCTGTATCTGGCATTCCAGATCCTGGACTACGCGCTTCTGTCCGCGCCGGGCGCACCCCTGAAGAAAGCCCTGACAGATGCAGGCATCGGGAAGGATATTATAGGATCCTACGACAACGGCATTTACCAGCCCATCTTCTCTGTTGTTGCCAAAAATGCCAACGTGGAGCAGAAAGAGGAATTTATCCGCATCATCGAAGAGGTGCTGACAGATGCGGCGGACAAAGGTATAGACAAGAAAGCCCTGGAGGCGGGGATCAACTATCATGAGTTCCGATACAGGGAGGCGGACTTCGGCAGCTATCCCAAGGGACTTATGTATGGGCTGCAGATGATGGACAGCTGGCTCTACGATGAAAACGAGCCATTTATGCACATTGATGCCCTGGATACATTTGCGTTCCTGAAAAGTCAGGTGGGAACAGGATACTATGAGGAGCTGATCCGGAAATACCTGCTGGACAACACTCACGGGGCCATTGTCGTGGTGAAGCCGGAGAAGGGCCGCACGGCCAGAATGGACAGGGAGCTGGAGGAGAAGATGGAGGCCCTCAAGGACAGCCTCAGCGATGCCCAGAAAGAGCGCTTGGTGGAGCAGACCAAAGAGCTGGAGGACTACCAGTCCCAGCCGGACAGGCCGGAGGATATTGAGAAGATCCCCGTGCTGCAGAGGACGGATATTTCCCGGGAGATCGCGCCTATCATCAACGAGGAGATGACACTTGCCGGTGTGCCTGCTGTGTTCCACGAGACCTGGACCAACGGGATCGGCTATGTGGATCTCATGTTTGATCTTTCGGATGTGCCGGAGGAGATGCTGGGGTATGTGGGCATTCTTCAGTCTGTGCTGGGCATTATCGATACAGAAAATTATGAGTACGGGGAACTGTTCAATGAGATCAACAGCCACACTGGCGGCATCGGTACATCCCTGGAACTTTACAACGATGTGACTAAGGTGGAGGAGAAAGCTTTCCGTGCTACCTTTGAGATAAAGGCAAAGGCCATGTACGGTCAGATGCCTTTTGCCTTCCGGATGATGCGTGAGATCCTGACCGGGTCAAAACTGGAGGATACAAAGAGGATCAAGGAGATCCTGGATATGTTGAAATCCCGGCTTCTCATGCGGTTCCAGTCCTCGGGACACACCACTGCTGCCCTGCGGGCCCTGTCTTACGCCTCGCCCTCAGCGAAATTCAAGGACATGACCAACGGTATAGACTTTTACCAGTTTGTGGCAGACCTGTCAGAACACTTTGAGGAGAGAAAAGATGAGCTGACACAGGTGCTTGAAACACTGAGCCGGCAGATTTTCCGGGGGGACCATATGATGGTCAGCTTTACTGCTTCCCGGGACGGCCTGGATGGCCTGGAGGAGCTGGTAAAAGAGATAAAGGAAGGACTCTTTGCAGACGGAGCTCCGGGGAGACCCTGCGTGATCCACTGCCAGAAGAAGAACGAGGGCTTCAAGACAGCTTCCAAGGTTCAGTACGTGGCCCGCACCGGTAATTTCATCGATCATGGGGCATCCTACACAGGTGCGCTGCAGATCCTGAAAGTGATCCTGAGCTACGATTACCTGTGGCAGAATATCCGCGTCAAGGGCGGAGCCTACGGCTGCATGAGCAGCTTTAACCGGATCGGTGAGGGATATCTTGTCTCCTACCGTGATCCTCATTTAAAGCGCACCATGGACGTGTACGAGGGCGTTGTGGACTACCTGAAGAACTTTACGGTCAGCGACCGGGATATGAACAAATATATCATCGGCACCATCAGCAATCTGGATCAGCCCATGACTCCTGCGTCTAAGGGAGACCGCTCCATGAATCTTTACATGAACCACGTCAGCGCGGAGATGATCCGCAGGGAGCGCGCCCAGGTGCTGGATGCTACCCAGGAAGATATCCGGGCTCTGGCAGGCGTTGTGGAGGCTATGCTGGCGGCGGACCAGATCTGCGTCATCGGAAGCGAGGAGAAGATCGAGGAAAACCGGGATATGTTTGACAATGTGACAAACTTTTAACAGGGGACGTAACACTTTTTAAAAGTGTTACGTCCGGATCTACATGTATTGGTGTGTAATTGTGTCTGTATTGGCAGAGTGGGCTGTATATTTTCTTGACAATAGATTCAATTGACACTATAATACTTAGGAACCTAAATAAATGAAAAAGCCAAATCTGCAGAATTTATGCAGGTTTCGGAGTGGTTGTGTGAAAAGGAGGGGTTGTGTGTGGAAACGGGAAAGATGATCAACCGGATTTCCAACCGGCTCAGAAGACGGTCCATGGCAGTACAGGAGTCGGTGGGGATCAGCGGATCCCAGGGAAATATACTGGATTATATACTGGTGGAGAGCATGAAGCGCAAAGTGTACCAGAAGGATATCGAGAGGGAGTTTGGACTGCGGCCGCCCACAGCGTCTGAAGTGCTGAAATCGCTGGAAAAGCAGGAACTGATCTGCCGTATACCGGACGAGGAGGATGGTCGCTGGAAACGGATTGTCTTTACCAAGAAAGCGGAGAAGATCCACGACGCGCTCAGAAGGGAGATAGAGGAGTCGGAAGCCCTCCTCCTGCAGGGCATATCCAGTGAGGAACAGGAGACATTCCTGCGGATCGCAGGGAAAATGTTGGAAAATCTTGATTAGGAGTACAGCGGCCCTGCGGTATTCTGAATGAAACTGGAAGGAGAAGAGACGGAAAATGAAAGAAACGGAACTGGAAAAAGATTGGATGGGCACCATGAAGGTGTCGAAGGCTGTGGCCAAGATGGCCATCCCCAGCGTGATCAGCAGTCTTGTGACAGTAGTCTACAACATGGCAGATACTTTTTTCGTGGGACAGACTGGCGATGCTCTTCAGGTGGCAGCTGTGAGTCTGACAAATCCCATTTTTATTCTCTTCATGGCATTTGCCAATATGTTCGGCATGGGCGGCAGCGCCGCCGCATCCATGGCGTTGGGGCAGAAAAATGAGAAGAGGGTGCGGCAGGTATCTGCCTTTGTCACCTACGCTTCTCTCATTGTAGGCGTGCTTTTTGCAGTGATCCTCCTTGTGTTCACAGGCCCCATTTTGTCTCTGTTTGGGGCGGATGCCCAGACCTATGAATATGCGAGAGGATATATGGTCTATGTGGCTGTGGGGGCGCCTTTTATTATCTGGTCCGCGGCGGCCAGCTTCGTGGTCCGGGCGGAAGGGGCCAGCCGGGAGGCCATGATCGGAAGCATGATCGGGACCATTGCGAACATTGTGCTGGATCCTATTTTTATATCCGGCTTTGGCATGGGAGCGGCCGGTGCAGCTATTGCCACCACCATTGGAAATCTCATGGCCAGCGCCTATTATCTCTGGTATTTCCTGAGAAGATCCAAGGTTATGTCTTTGCGTCCGAAGGATTTCACCTGCAGGGAGGGGATCCTGAAAGGAGTCTGCTCAACAGGCCTTCCCACAGCTATATTTTCCGCGCTTATGAGTGTGTCCACGATTGTCCTGAACCAGATCCTTGTGGCTTACGGAAATGATCCGGTGGCAGCCATCGGCATTGTGTTCAAGGCCAACATGTTTATCACCTTCCTGCAGATGGGGCTGGCAAACGGCATACAGCCCCTCCTGGGCTACAGCTATGGGGCAGGAAGTATGAAAAGCTTCCAGGAAGTGGAGCGCTTCACGAAAAAATGCTGTGTCATTGTGGGTGTGGCGGCGACAGTCCTTTTCTTTGTTGCGAGAGAGCCTATCATCCGTCTGTTTATTAGTGACAATGATGTGGTCCGCTATGCTGTGGAGATGCTGGTGGCCTATATGGTCTCCGGTCCCTTTATAGGCATTCTTTTTGTAAATATGAACTGTATGCAGTCAGTGGAGCATGCTTTGCCGGCAACCATCCTGTCCGTTATGAGACAGGGTGTGCTGCTGATCCCCCTGCTCTATCTGCTGGAGGCAGTAGCCGGACTGGACGGTGTGATCTACGGACAGGCTATCACGGATTATATTGCGGTGATCCTCTCGGCTGTAATCTGGAGCAAGATCAAAAGAAAACTGTAAAGCAGGCCGGCAGCTGTCAGCTGATTTCTGCGGGATCCAGTTTTTTGGCCGCCTCAACAAAGGCAAGAAAGAGACGCCGCATATTGAGGGAGCGAGTCATACACTCGGGATGCCACTGGACACCCAGGGCAAAGGGGTGTCCTTCCATCTCCAGTGCCTCGGGGATGCCGTCAGGAGCCTGTGCAGTGACCTGGAGGCGCCCTCCCGGTGTCAGGACTGCCTGGTGGTGAAAACTGTTGACAGCTGTATTTTCCCCGAAAATCTTATATAGCATGCTATCTTTTTTAAAGGAGACTGTGTGACAGAAATCGCTGCGGAGACGGGATCTTTGCATATGGTTGAGGACAGGCTCTTCCCGGAGGGACAGATCCTGCAGAAGTTCCCCGCCGCAGGCGGCATTCATGACCTGCATGCCCCGGCAGATGGCAAGGACAGGCTTTGTCATAGTAAGGACATATTTCAGGAAAAGGATCTGAAATATGTCTGTTTTTATGTCGGTCTCCCCGGAGGGGGATAGGGGAGGGCGATCCAGAAGAAACGGTGTAATGTCCCCGCCGCCGCAGAAGAGAAAACCGTGGCAGCAGGCAGCCATGACCTCCATCAGTTTCTGCTCTTCGTCCTCCACGCAGGGCAGGAGCACGGGGCAGCCGCCCGCCCGGCAGACGGCAGAGATGTAGCTGTCGGTGACGAACTGGCGGTTCCCCTCAAAGCCGCAGGTGACAATCCCGATAACAGGAGTCATACTCTTTCCTCCTAGAAAATAGTGTAGTATAGTATATGTACAAAAGGAGGTCATAAGACATGAATCTGATCGATCTGCACTGCGATACACTCTGGAGACTGATGGATCTGGAAGGTGAGGGGGATCTTCTCGACAATGACGGCTCTGTCAGTATTCGGAAACTGGAGAGCGAAGGGGCGATGGCTCAGTTTTTTGCCTGTTTTGTCTACCGGGATGCCATGGATGGGAACACGCCCGAAGAACAGTATGAGGCAGGGTACTGGCATGTGCTTGATATGATCGACTACATGGCGTCACAGACAGAGCGCTGCAGCGGCCGGCTGGAGATGGCAAAAGAGCCGGCAGATATAGAAACAATTCATAAAAAGGGGAAAATAGCGGCTGTTCTCACAGTGGAGGAAGGCGGCGTATTGAATGGCAGGCTGGCGCGGCTGGAGGAGCTGTATGAAAGAGGTGTGCGGCTTATGACACTTCTCTGGAACTATGAGAACTGCATAGGTGCCCCTAACAGCCGGGACCGTCTGCTTATGGAGAAAGGGTTGACGCCTTTTGGCATCCAGGTGGTAGAGAAGATGAATGGGCTGGGAATGATCGTAGATATCTCCCACGCGTCTGACGGTGTATTCTGGGATGTCCTGAGGCATAGCAGAAAGCCGGTGGCCGCTACCCACTCCAACTGTCGGGCCCTGGCAGACCACCCGAGGAATCTGACAGATGAGATGCTTAAAGCGCTGGGAGAAAACGGCGGCGTGGCAGGGCTTAACTTCTACGGTCCTTTTCTTGGAACGCCAGATGTGTCCCGTCTGGAGGAGATGACAGCCCACATTCTGCATATGATCAAGGTGGGAGGCATGGACCTTCCCGCTATAGGGACGGACTTTGACGGTTTTGACGGGATGCAAAAGATGGATATTCCTGATATCGGACGTATGGGGAGACTGTGGGAAGCGCTCAAGAAAAAGGGGCTTACAGAGGGTCAGCTGGATAAGATCTGGTATAAAAATGCCCTGCGTCTCTGGAGTGCGAGATAGTACATGTTTTGTGAAACATAGCTGAGATCTGTCTCGTGGAAAGATGCAGGTCTGATGAAAAGAAAGGGGAGGACGAAAGATGAAGCTTGCCTTGCAGGGGGGCAGGCGTCAGCACCGGACATGTTCGGAACATGAAAGGAATAGCCACAGGACTGGCGATGATCACTGTGTCAGAAAATGATAATACCATTGTGGTTGTCCCGGGGGCAAACGGAAGGGTGGACCGAGCTTGTGTGGACAGTATCAACAAAGAACTGGAAAAATATGACATGGTCGTACTCCAGCACGAGATTCCCCAGGAGACAGTATGCAGGGTGCCAACTGCGGAAGAAGCTGAGAGAGAGCTGGCTGAAAAGGCCAGCCTTTTTACTGTGCATAGAAAAAATTGGTGCGCTTGATATTTTTCAATTCTTCTGTAGTCAGGCGGAGAGAGGAGACCAGCTGCTCATCTTCTGGCAGAGGAGTCTCCGAGACAATAACTTTCATGGCAATATTCTGATAGAAATAGCTGATCGTTGACAGAAGGCCCACTTTGTAGGAATTGTTGCGGTTTAAGGAAGACAGCCGGAGCGTGAGCGTGTCAAAGGGAGGCTCTGTACAGCTCAGGATAAAATCAATGCAGGAGTCTGTGTAGGAGACCTTCCCCTCGTATACATAGTTGGCCTCATAGTAGTTGGCTGTATCAGCTACATCATAATACATGGTAGTTTTAAAAGACATTTTCTGATTGATGAGAACTGCTTTCTGCAGTTTATTTTTTTCCCCATTAAACCAGTAGAGATAGAGACATTCTGAAAAATATTTCTGGTATCTTGTTACATCGTTTGGGTCTTCTGTCATGCAGGTGTCAGGAAGAAGCGAGGAGACTTCAATATTGAGAATTCTGCAGATATCCACCAGTGTGTCAATACTGATAAAGATCTCACCTTTTTCGTATTTAGATATAGTGGCTGCACTTTTGTTCAATTTTTCGGCCAGATCGCTTAAAGTCAGATGCTTTGACCGGCGTCTGGCCCGGAGCTTCTGCCCTAATGTCACATAAAAGGAACCTGAATTCATATGATTATCCCTCCCGCCGTTCAGATTTAGATTCGTTTTTAATACAGATTTTACCATATAAACGCCAATTTGGACACTCATTTTTGAAAAAATAAATTCAAAAAACATGAATTTAACTAAAAATTAATAGCTCATATCCTATATTGAGAAAAATTTGTGAAAAAAGATAAAAAATAAATAAAAAATTTAAGAAATGAGAATAAAAAGCGAAGAAATATCATTTTAATTGAAATATGAGAAGAAAAATTATCGCAGGAAGAAAAAAGGGGAATTTGTGAATCTGTTATCAATGCAGGTATAATTTCTAAAAAGAAAAAGCGCGGCGCACATGAAAATGAGAGTTTGGAATGGAGGCGGTATGGATGGCTAAAGAGGCCAAACAAGGTTACAAAAAAAATCTGGGAACGATCCTTCTGCTGGCGTTTGCCGGCTCGATCATCTACGGACTCCCGTATTTTCGTTCTTATTATTATGACACCTATCAGAGTATGTATAATCTGACGAACACACAGATGGGACTTCTGGGAAGTGCATACGGCCTTCTCGGTGTATTCTCCTACGTTATAGGCGGGGTCCTGGCGGACAAGATCAAGGCGAAAAAACTGTTGATCTTTTCCATGATCGCCACCGGCTTTGGTGGACTTCTGCATCTGGTGGTGAGCGACTTCTACACTTTGGCAGCCATTTACGGACTGTGGGGCGTAACCTCTCTTCTGACGTTCTGGCCTGCTCTTATGAAGATTGTCCGGATACAGGCAACGGACGAGGAGCAGAGCAGGGCATATGGAATTTTTGAGGGGGGCAGAGGCGTGTTCAATGCAGCCCATCTGGCTGTGGCGACAGCTATTTTTGGCGTGTTTGAGGCAAGAGCCATGCCATACATGGGGATTGATGCGATCATATGGTTCTATTCGCTGGCTCCTCTGATCGTGGGGATTATTTTTATCTTTATCCTGAAAGAGCCAGATACGGTGGGAGAGACAGCTTCACAGCAGGTTTCTCTCAAGCAGATCCTGAGTGTTTTGAAAATGCCTGTCATGTGGCTGATCATCATCATGATCTACACCAGCTATACATTTAATATGTCTTCCTACTATTTTACGCCCTATGCCAGCAATATAATCGGGGTTACAGCCGTGATCGCGGCCATACTGACAGTCATGTCCCAGTATATCCGTCCCTTTGCTGCCACCATCGGCGGTTTTGCAGGAGACAAAGTGGGAAAAAGCAAGACCATGATCGTGGGATATATACTCATGGTGGTAGGAGTGATCATCATGGATATGACGGGAAGAATGAGTTCTGACTCCAGGATGATCCTTGTTGTTGTGGCGTGTGTGCTGGTGTATGCAGGTATGTTCTCCAACTTTGGACTGTATTTTTCCTTTATCTCAGAAGCAGGCATCCCGGTGGAACTGGGGGGAGTGGCCATTGGTATGGCATCTACCTTCGGCTATCTTCCGGAAGTTCTGAGTTACACTATTGCAGGGAAACTGCTGGATACCTACCCGGGATATCAGGGATATCATCTGAACCACATGTATATGATAGCAATGGGCATTATCGGGCTGATCGTGGCAATCATCTGGACCCAAAAATATGCTAAAAAGAAAACCGCAGAGTCATAAATGAAATTTATTTTATAAAAGGAGGTCTGAGAATATGGCTAAAGTAGAACCAAAAGCAAAGCGGGTAATGGGGAGAGAGGAATTCCCATATGAGTGGGATGTGATCGAGAACGAATGGATCACCATGTCGGACGGGTGCAGGCTCTCTGCCCGTATCTGGCATCCGAAAACGGACAAGCCCCTGCCAACAGTGTTTGAGACCCAGCCCTACCGCAAGAGAGACGGCATGAGGGGGCGGGATGAGCCCATGTATGGATTTTTCGCCGGTATGGGGTACAATGTGGTCCGCGTGGACATGAGGGGAGCCGGAGAGTCTGACCAGTGCTTTTACGATGAGTATCTGAAGCAGGAGCAGGACGACGCGGTGGAGTGTATCGAGTGGATCGCAGAGCAGGCCTGGTGCGACGGCAATGTGGGCATGATGGGAAAATCCTGGAGCGGCTTCAACTCCCTGCAGGTGGCGGCAAGACAGCCGAAGGGGCTGAAGGCCATTATCTGCGTGGGCTTTGTGGATGACAGATACACCCAGGACATCCACTACAAAGGCGGATGCCTGCTGAACGACAACTTCTGGTGGGGCAATATCATGCTGGCGTACATGTGCCGTGCCATTGACTCGGAGATCAAGCCGGATACCTGGCGTGAGGAGTCCATCCGGCGCCTGGAGGAGATGCCTCTGTGGCCCGCTAACTGGCTGGAGCATCAGACGAGGGATGACTACTGGAAGCACGGTTCAGTCAGCGTGAACTACGATGATATCAAGGTGCCGGTCTTTGCGCTGGATGGCTGGGCTGACTCCTACACAAACAGCGTGCTCACCCTGATGGAGGGGCTGAGTGTTCCGCGAAAGGCCCTGATCGGACCGTGGGCTCATGTGTTTGCCCACGACGGCGCACCCCAGCCGGCCATTGATTTCCTGGGAGAGGCCACAAAGTGGTGGGATAAATGGCTCAAAGGCATTGACAATGATACACTGGACTGCCCCATGGTGCAGGTGTGGCTGGAGGACAGCATGAAACCGGAGACTGTACATCCTGTCAGTGACGGGCGCTGGGTGGCGCTGGACAAGTGGCCTTCCTCAGACGTGGAGATGAAGACAATGTCCATGACCTATGGACATCTCCAGGACGAAGAAAACACGAAGGAGGAAGTGGTGGATCTGTGTACCCTTCCCAACCACGGACTCCTGGCCAACGAGTGGATGGGAGCCGGCGTTCCGGGAGAGAGCCCGGCGGATATGAGAGTGGACGATGGAATGGCCATGGTATTTGACTCTGACATATTAAAAGAAGAGGTTGAGATCCTTGGATATCCGGAATTTGAGGTGGAGTTTACCAGCGACAAGCCAAACGCCTTCCTCTACGCAGAACTCTGCGACATCCATCCGGACGGAGCGGCCACGAGAGTGTCCTACGGACTGATGAACCTGACTCACCTGGAGGGCCACGAGAAGGTGGTTTATCTGGAGCCGGGAAAGAAATACAAGGCGAAGGTACAGCTGGATGTGTGCGGACACAATTTCCCTGCAGGACACAGGATCAGGCTTGCCATAGCCAATTCCTTCTGGCCTATGATCTGGCCGTCGCCGGAGCTGGCTACACTGAGGCTGGATCTGTCCACTGCAAAATTTGCCCTGCCTTTGTTTAAGGGGAAGGACGCAAAGGGACCGGATATGGAGGCAAGATGTGCACCGCTCACACCGATGACTACACTTTCACCGGGGCATGTGGACAGACAGATCACATACGATCTGATCACAGATACATGGACCTCTATCACAGATGGTGTGGGAGGCGTGTTCGGCGAGGGCGTGTACCGCTTTGACGATATCGGAACGGTTGTGGAGCACAATCTGAAGAGAGAACTGACCATGAGCAACAAGGATCCTTTGTCGGCAAAGTACACGATCTATCAGAAAATGAAGAACGGCCGGGAAGGCTGGCTTACAGACTGCGATATCGTGGTGACTCAGACATCAGACCTGGAAAACTTTTATATCACCGGCTATATGGATGCCTCCATCAACGGGGAGCATGTGTTCCACAGAGATTACGACTATAAAGTAAAGAGAAATGGTCTCTGATTTAGGAGATTGGACCGAAAGGGGTGAGGACCATCAAGTATAAAAAAATTAGTTTTAAAGAACTTGTGTTGATGAATGTCTCCGCACTCTACGGGATCAGATGGATTGCAAAATCAACCTCAGACAGCTTTGGTCTGGGGTTGGGAGCAATCCCTATGTGGGTTATTTTCATGCTGATCTTCTTTATCCCTCAGGCGCTGATGTGCGCAGAGCTGGCCTCGGCCTACCCTACAGACGGCGGGCTGAATGACTGGGTGAAGATCGCATTTGGGACAAAGTACGGATTTTTAGTATCCTGGATGCACTGGACAGCGCTGATATTCTGGTATGCGTCCTTCCTGACCTTCCTTGCCATCAATGTCAGTTATATGATCGGGAGGCCGGAGCTGGCGGACAACAAAACCTTTGTGCTGATCATGTCTCTGGTGGTGATCTGGGGGCTCTCCTTTGTCAGTATGAGGGGTATGAAGCTTGGAAAATATTTCACCAGCGTGGGTGCATTCGGCTCTGTAATACCGACTATATTCCTGATCGGCATGGCCATCCTGGCCATAGTGGTCCTGAAGGTGGCTCCCAGCGCTTCTGAGTACACAGTGGCCACAATGACGCCCAAGATGAACATGAATTCTCTTGTGGCTATTTCCGGAATCACTTTTGCTTACACAGGGGCGGAATTTACGGCCAATTTTGTGTCTGATATGAAAAATCCCCAGAAGGATTATCCGCGGGCCATTATGATCGCGGCAGGGTTGATCTGTGTTCTCTACGTGGTGGGTGCTGTCTGCATGACTATGCTGCTGCCTACCTCAGAAATCTTTGCCTACACAGGTACGTTGGATGCCCTGACAAAGGCCAGCGAACTTCTCGGAGTTCCGGAGATCCTTGTGCAGATCCTGGCACTTGGCATTGCTCTGTCTGTTCTGGGCGCGCTGGTTCTGTATATTGTGCAGCCGGTGAAAATGCTGTTCGGATATTCAGAACCGGGGATTTTCTCAGAGAAATTCATGAAGAAGAACCAGTATGATGTGCCGGAGAAGGCTATCTTGTTCCAGGCTGTCCTGATCACAGTACTCCTGGCAGGAGTCAACCTTTTCTCAGCGGTGGAGACGATCTACAATGTGCTTGTCACTATGACAGCACTGACCTCCCTGTTCCCGTACGTGCTCTTGTTTGCAGCGTACATTAAGATCAAGAGAGAGAAAGAAGATAAGCCGGAACTTTACCAGATGACAAGAAATAAAA
>OGYQ01000923.1_pt1 | contig 20652 bp, 20 predicted proteins | sample 1576641 | NCBI WGS metagenome assembly OGYQ01 (sample SAMEA3541476, study PRJEB24748) | human gut metagenome | biome: human gut; feature: human-associated habitat; material: faeces | place: China | collected 2012 | reverse complement strand
CTCCCCGGAAGAGTTTAGGAGCCGGACAGCGAACAAGTATTCGTTCCTCCATGGACCGATTACATATGCCAGAAGAAGTTTTTTGGAACTTGCTGTGGAAATTGCCTTGGAGTAATATCCCTGATCCAGAAGAATCTGTCCCATACATACAATGATGCAGACCAGGCCATAATTATGTCCTGATTTTGAAAACAGATTTAAAACATCCGGATTATAATTCGGATTTGACTGATTTGTCGCAGCATCCAGCATGCCGTTATAAATAGCGTCCATTCCAAAATGTTTTAAAATAATCGGTATGGTGATCAGCATAATAATGGAAATAATAATGAACATGATAAAATCATATACAATAGAACCTTTTAACCCTGCTTTTGAAATATAAAAAGCCACGATCAGAATTGGCACTGCTGCCGCCACTTTATAGGGAACTCCAAAAATTGTATGGAATACAACACCTACTCCCATTCCCTGAGAAAGCAGAATATACAAAGTCAGCAGCAATGCAAATATAATGAAAATCCTTGAAAGCCCGGCGCTGTAACGTACTTTTATAAATTCTACGAATGTAGTACATTTGGGCATTTTCTTTCGAAGTGTCAGTACAAGCGGAATAAAGATAAAAAACGGAAGCATGGAACCCACCGCATAATTCAATCCTCCTGAAATTCCTAATACCATTCCCTGTTCAGAAGATCCGATGACCGTAATCGCCCACAGCCATGACACCATGACACTTGATGTTACCAGACCAAAAGGTACCTTCCTGCCGCCCGCGACAAAATCATCTACGCCTTCCCCTGAAAATTTGTTGGCAATGATTGATGAGATGCTAAGAAACACAATCGCTAAAACTGCCATTACAATATAACCTGTAATCATATCATTTCCTCCTTTTACTCAAACTTTTTATATATATGCGGCCGATAATCTATTTCACCTGCCCATTTGTTTTCTTTACATAAACTTCTGTCCGCAAGAGAAAAATCAATCGTGGCAAGCTCCAGTGTCTCCTGCCGGTTATCCCGGCTTCCCGCTAATTCCACCTGTTCAAATTCCGCTGTCGGATTTAAATACAATCTCATTCCTTTACTTACGTAATAACGCATCAGTTCAGGGAACTGGTAAGAATCATAGCAGATTCCAATTCCGACTGGTCCCCACGGAGTCTCAAACATAAAAGGCTCACTGCCTTTTTCACACCACATGTTTTCCGCGTCATACGGATGAATTTTCCGGTAAGTTCCAATAACCCCTTCCGGTCCTGTTACAAATGCAGAATTATAAAGACAGTCTTTTTCTTCTGCATACTCAGCGGCTCCAAATACAATGTAATTTCCATATTTTTTTGAAATCTCAGCCATTGTTTTTGCGCTGTTTCCATCCAGTGTTTCTGCTGACTGATATAATAGTCATATCCCATCAGACACATTTCAGGGAAAAGAATCAGATCGGAGCCTCTTTTAGATGCAGCTGCAGCAAATCCTTTCATGCGGCGCAGATTTTCTATTTTCTGCCCTGCATCTGGTTTGAAATTTACAACTGCTATTGTTAAAATATCCTCACTCATAAGAATCTCCTTTCTCTAGTTATGCTTTATCAAAAAAGAGGCATATTGAGCGGCCGCTCATATACCTCTTTGTATAACCTGTTCCGATGTCTTAAAATAATTCTTTATAAATTTTCATAATACGGTCTCTGCGAAGCTCCACAAAGTTATTCGCTAACAGCCTCTGCTGATTTTGCAGTACAGAATCCGTAAATAATTCTATTTCCTTTTCTTTCATGCCATATTCATGAAGCGGTTTTCTTTTCATAATATGCCCCAGCAGTTCATCTAATTTTTGAAACGCTTCGGTCTCCCTGCACTCTAAAATCCAGGAAATCCACTGCTTCAGTTTTTGCATTTCACCATCTGTTTTTATCTCCAGATAATTCTTCATAACACCTGAAAATAGAGCATAACTTGATTCTCCATGGGCTACATGATAAGCCGCCCCCAGCGGATAACTCAGCGCATGCACTGCGGCACATCCGGCATTTCCAAAAACAATCCCTGCATAATTGATTGCCAGAAGAAACTGTTCTGAAAGAAGAGGCCTGACTCCATCTCCTTTTTCTGCAATTTTTTCATATCCTTTTAGAATCATTTCGATTGCCTTGTATCCAAACATTCTGGTCGTGGTATTGGCTTTCGGTGACAAACTGGATTCAATCGCATGAATCAGAGCATCAATGGAACTTGCCGCAAACACTTTCTTTGTCAGACTTCCCAGCAGCTGCGGAAGGAGAACTGCCGTATCTGCATACAATGCATCTGACGCCAGACCCTTCTTTGTTTCCAGACGGTGAAATGCCAGAATTGATATATTGGTCACCTCACTTCCGGTTCCGCATGTCATTGGAACCAAAATCAGTTTTCTCTTTTTTACCGGCTGAATTTTTCCATTATACAAATCTGTCAAAGATACACCTGTTTCCAGAGCAAATAATTTTGCAATATCAAGCACTGTCCCTCCTCTGACTCCGATCACCCGTCTGTAATCTTTGTTTATATCCTTTCTCATGGTTTCCACCATGACATCAGACGGTTCCCCTGATCCATAGTTTTCCTGAAATGCTGCATCACATTCTAAATTCAGTTTTTTGAAATATGGCTCATAAATATATTGATATGTAAGAATAAGATCTCCTTTTCCAATCTTGAATTCTCTGACAAAATCCTCTGTTCTGTCATATCTGAAAATATCCGGTTTTATTATTAATTCCTGCATATTTCACCATCACTTTTCCTTTGAAAATTTTGCCACTGCCTTTTCCAGGATATCCAGTCCTGCTTCCAGCTGTTCATCCGTTATGACCAGAGGCGCCAGAAATCGAATAACATTTCCATAAATTCCGGCACTTTCCACCAGAAGCCCGTTTTGCACACACTCCTGAATCAGACTTTTTACCAGATCCGGATCCGGTTCTTTTGAATCTTTATCTTTTACAAATTCGATTCCTATCATAGATCCCAGACCTCTCACATCGCCAACGGCTTCATATTTTTCTTTCATTTTTTTATACCGGGACATAACTTTATTCCCTATCTCTACAGCTCTCTGATCCAAATGATGCTGTTCCATAAATTCAATAGCCTTTAAAGCCGCCGCACAGGAAACGGCATTTCCGCAGTAGGTTCCTCCAATAGTTCCTACCGGAACCGCCTCCATGATTTCTTCTCTTGCGGTAACAGCGCTTAACGGCATTCCTGCCGCAATCGATTTTGCCATCGTTAAAATATCCGGAGCACATCCCGCATCTTTCCAGTAGTCAGAGGCAAACATTTTCCCTGTACGGCAGAATCCTGTCTGTACCTCATCCGCAATCAAAAGAATTCCTGTCTCATCGCATAATCTGCGGACTGCCTTGACCCATTCGATTGGAGCCGGTATGAATCCGCCTTCTCCCCGCACTGGTTCAACAACAATGGCCGCAATTGTTTCCGGCGCTCCGCATTCTTCAAATACTTTGTAAATAGAATCAACATAATAATCTATTTCTTTTTCCTCCGGCATTCCTTCCGGATTCCGGTATACGTACGGAAACCGCGCGCGGAACACTCCATGAGCTAACGGTCCCATTCCCTTTGCATATGCCTTCTTTGATGTCATAGTCATCGTTAACTCTGTCCTTCCATGAAATGCTCCGGAGAAAACAATGATATTGGGTCTTTTTGTATATCCCCGTGCGATTTTCACTGCATTTTCATCTGCTTCCGCCCCACTGTTCGTCAGAAATGTTCTCTTCTGTTCTCCCTTTACCGGAGCAATCTGGTTCAGTTTTTCTGCCAGGGCCACATATCCCTCGTGGGTTACAATATTAAACATTCCATGAAAATATTTTTCTGCCTGATCTTTTACCGCACTTACAATCTCCGGCTGGCTGTATCCAACATTCAGTACACCAACTCCACCGATCCAGTCAAGAAAATAATTTCCATCCAGATCTTCTATCATTGCACCCTCGCCTCTTGCAATAGCAACCGGATAAACACAGCTGACTGCAGATGGAGCTGCCTTATCTCTTCTTTCAATCAGTAATTTTGATTTCATTCCCGGAACTGTCCCTGTTATGATTTTTGGTAATGCATTTCTAAGTGACATCGTATTTTCCTCCCTGTAACATCCATATCCGTAAGAAAGAATCCTGCTTTCCAGGATTCCTCGTCTGCAGCGGACCGCATAAACGACATTGCCTATTCCGCCGCAGCGCGATCCCCGCAGAGCGTTTTTATTTTATAAGAACGCAGTTTACTATAAAATAAAAAAAGAACACGACAGCGGATGCCTTTGTCTTCATGGCTTCCTTGTCATGTTCGATATTTAGATTATAGCACAACTATTTCTTTTGTTTTATGTTTTTTATCCCGATTTTCCTTATAATTATTGTACTATCAGCACAAAGATGCTATCATATATGATAATAATCATATTCAAGGAGAAATTTATGTCTTTCACTTTAAAACATTTTTATCAGCAGTCAAAGGAAAAATACAAACTTAAATTCATAACTCCCTCTGTCGCTCTGAATCATAAAATCACCTGGATTCATCTCCTGGAGGACATTAACAACTGTTCTTTTATCCGCGGCGGAGAACTTATCATCACGACCGGATTAAACGCCGGCGAAGAAGATCTTTTATTTGATCTTGCCTCAAAGATCTATGCCAGCGGCGCCAGCGGATTAATTCTAAATGTCGGCAACTATATTCATCACATTCCCGATAGTCTGATTTCGTGGTGTTCACAGCATGATTTTCCGCTTTTCACCATGCCCTGGGAAATACACATCGCAGATTTGATGCAGGATTACTGCAACCAGATCATTTCCGAAGAAAGAACCCAGGAAAGAAGAAATTCTGCCCTGCTTCAATGTCTGACTTCTGAAAACGATACCGCTTTCCAGACACTATGTCCGGATTTTGCTTCCGGCTGCGCAGTTGCTTCCGACCATGAGCTTTCCATCGACTGTTACGCATTCGTTCTGTATGAAACTACTTACTATTATCTTTGTTCCGATATTGATGGCTTCATTTTTGACCGGCACTGCGGAGTCAGTAATCTGACAGAAGCCCCTCTCCACCTCTCTCTCATCCTGAAACAGGCGTACCGTTCCATGCAGGTAAGCAAAATAAAAAATACAGAAGTTTCTTTTTTTAAGGATGTCGGCCTTTATTATGCCGCCCTTGCCATCGATGACCTGGATGTTTTATATCAGGCAGAACGCCTTCTGTCTCCGCTGCAGGATGAAGATATCCGGAGTACATTCAGACTTTATCTTGAACATAATGGCAGTGTTCAGGCAACCGCCCAGGCTCTTTTCCTTCACCGAAATACCGTAAACTACCGGATTCAGAAAGCCCGCCGTCTGCTGCATACATACTCTGCAGAAAAGGAATTGGAATACTTATTTTCTTTCTATCTCTGCGACTGTCTGAAACTGAAAGAGCTGGATCTTCTTACCCCATAAAAAAGAGGTATGATTTCTCATACCTCTTTACACACATCAATCCATTTCTCTGCTTTTGAACATTGTTCCAGTTCTTTCATATTCATTTCAATAGCGCTGTTCCCGCTTCCTGCTGCCGGGAAAACTGTCTTAAAACGCTTCAGAGACTGATCAAGATATACCTTAACTCCCCGGTTTACAGCAAACGGACATACACCGCCCGGAGCATGGCCGATAACCTTTTCCACATCCTGAAATGAAATCATCTTTGCCTTTGTTCCAAATTCCTGTTTATATTTCTTATTATCAATTTTCACATCACCTGCCGCTACGATCAAAATTGGCTGCGGTCCGACATAAAATGACAATGTTTTCGCAATTCTTGCCGGCTCGCATCCCACCGCTTTTGCTGCCAGTTCCACTGTAGCGCTGGACTGATCCAGAATCTGAATCTTATGTTCAATATGGAACTGTTTTAAATATTCTTCTACTTTCTTTACTGACATATCGTTCCCTTCTTCCTTCTGCATTTATAAAATGCTGTCATCTTCTTTTATTGTATATAATCCTGCGCAAAAAGAAAAGGGTTCTTTTTATGACACGGGAGTTTGACAGTTGAATAATAGAAAAATACCTTGCAGTCCGCATAAAACCTGCATTTTTTATGTCAATTTTTCTGTTTTTATATATTGTATTTTATTGCAATGTATTGTAAAATGTATAAAAGGAGGTATTTTTCTATGAGAGTTGTAACCTCGAAATCCAAGAACGCTGAATCTTTTTATATCTCAAAAGGCTATGTCAATGACAAAGGAGTCAGTACTTCTGTCATCGTCAGGAAACTGGGGACTTTAAAAGAACTTTTACCAGAACACGGTCCGACAAGGGATGATGTCATGGCCTGGGCCAGGGAGGAAGCACGGTTAGAAACTTTAAAATACAAGCAGGAACAGGAAGAAAAACAGATAAAACTCACTTTCCGTGCAGACAGGCAGTTAGATTATGGTAAACAGGTCTTTTACCGGGGCGGCTACCTTTTCCTCCAGTCGATCTATTATCAGATGCAGATGCAGAAGATCTGTCGGAAATTGAAACAAAGATATAAGTTTAAATATGACATCAATGCAATCCTTTCCGACCTGATCTATGCAAGGATCCTGGAGCCCTGCAGCAAACGTTCTTCCTATAAGGTCGCATCAGAGTTCCTGGAAAGGCCTTCCTATCAACTCCATGATGTATACCGCGCATTGGATGTCCTTGGTGCTGAATGCGATATGATCCAGGCGGAAGTCTATAAGAACAGCCATTTCCTGGGACAAAGGAATGATAAGATCCTTTACTACGACTGCACGAATTATTATTTCGAGATCGAACAGGAAGACGGCAGTAAGAAGTACGGGAAAGGAAAAGAGCACAGACCGAATCCGATCATCCAGATGGGACTTTTCATGGATGGGGACGGGATCCCCCTTGCGTTCTCTCTCTTCCCGGGAAATGCAAACGAACAGACATCCCTGAAGCCGTTGGAGAAGAAAGTCCTCAGGGATTTCGGCTGTCAGAAATTTATCTACTGCAGCGATGCCGGACTGGCTTCAGAATCCATCCGGGAATACAATCATATGGGAGAGCGGGCTTATATCGTGACCCAGTCGATCAAAAAGCTGAAGAAAGAAGAAAAAGAATGGGCACTGAGTCCGCAGGGATTTAAGCGGGTCTCCGATGACAAGCCTGTCGATATCACGAAACTGCCGGAAGATGACAAAGGACTTTATTATAAGGATGAACCGTATACCACAAAAAAGCTGCACCAGCGCCTGATCATAACTTATTCCCCAAAGTATGCCGCGTATCAGAGATCCATCCGCGACAAACAGGTGGAGCGGGCACAAAAGATGCTGGATTCCGGGAAGGCCAAAAGGAACCGGAAGAACCCGAATGACCCGGCACGTTTCATTGGAAAGATGGCGGTCACAAAAGATGGGGAAGCCGCGGATATCAAACAGTATCTGGATGAGGATAAGATCGCGGAAGAGGCGCAGTATGACGGACTCTATGCAGTATGCACAGATCTTTTGGATGATGAAGTCGGTGATATCCTGAAAGTAAGCGAAGGCAGATGGCAGATCGAGGAATGCTTCCGGATCATGAAAACAGATTTTTCTGCAAGGCCGGTCTATTTACGGGAAGAGAACCGGATCAGGGCACATTTCCTGATCTGTTTCCTGGCATTGACCATCTACCGTTATCTTGAGAAAAAGCTGGATCTGAAATATACCTGTGAGGAACTGCTGGAGACTCTGAAAGGCATGAACTTTGCCAAGATACAGGAACAGGGATTCATCCCATTATATAAACGGGAGACGATCACAGATGACCTTCATGAGGCCTGTGGTTTTCGGACAGACTATCAATTCATGACTAAGAGTAAGATGAGAACGATCCAGAAAAAAAGCAAGGGGAAGGAATAAATTACTATAGTCCGAAACAACGGCAAAAATCGCTGTAGCCCAGTAAATACAAGGGATACAGCGATTTTTCCTTCCAACAACTGTCAAAGACAGGATTGTATATAATCCTGCGCAAAAAGAAAAGGGTTCTTTTTATGACACAATTCTCCTGGCAATCTGATTCCAGGTTTCCTTTGTCAGAAAGCTTCCTTCTGCTTCTTCTTCCATCTCCAGGAACCGGTGCCACGGAATACTGAATGACAAAATATCCTTGTCTATACACTTTCTGGCTGATGGATCTGTCAGACCGATATAACAGCAGTCTCCATTTTTCTCTTCTTCCGCCATTGGATAACGAATGGCCTGGACACATCCTGCCCCAAACAGAACTTTAACATGATCCTGCGTCTTTTTATCATAGTTTGCCAGAGTCGCCAGCCCAGAAATCTGATCTGCATTTGCCAAAAATACAACCGCATCCGGATGCTGATCCGCCAGCAGTTCATTGAGTGGCACAAAGACCACATATTCCTTTGAAGTCGGTTCTGGTATCTCTGACATATAATTTCTGGCAAGCTGGGGACTTTTTTTATAAAATTCTCCGGCTTTTGGTCCTTTTTCTCCGGTTGATAAAAAGTATTCCATAGTTCCCTTTTCCAGCGTCTGAAATCCAAGCCCTGCTTTTCCGCCACGGCAGACTACGGTTTTATCACAAAATGCGGCCTTGCGTCCTTTTGATGCGGCATTCAGCATTGCCACTACACAGCCCCATTTTCCTTCCGGAAACTGCATGGCTCCTTCTGAAAAACTTGGAATTTCCCTGCTTCCAGAACGTTTTTACACGCTGTGCGCACAGACTCCCGGTCTGAAACTGCTTCCCATCACCGATCTGCCAAAACGCAGTATTTATCTTATTATCAATGATAATTCCAAGAACTGCGTTTTGCTGAAACAGTTTATAAGCTTCACTGCAGATTTTTTCAAAGAATATTAAATCTTAGAGGTTTCATTATTATTATCTTTTTGTATTACCCCAAAATTGAAAGGGAATCAGGATAGAAAAAGTGGTGCCGGCGGTAATGCCGGCACCACCTTTTCTCTAGAGACTGATGGTACTTTTTAATTATTACATCTTATATTTTATTTTCCAGCCATTGAAGTATTTCTGGATAATTAATCTTATCATAATCACTGACATCTACTTCTATAGTATCTCCGAGCGTAAATTCTCCATATCCTCTTTGCGTACACCTTTTATAGAATTCTTTATAATCTAAAAGATTATCAGCCATTTTACGATCTATTTTTATATCTGATTTATGATAACTTGTCAGAATATGCCCCCAATGTCTAGAATCATTCAAGTCCCGTTGTTTTTGTCTCTCAAATAGAATATCAATTTTACCAACAAGCCGAATCGTACATATCTGATATTCATATTTTTGTGCTAATTTCTCAATCGAAGATTTTTGTTTTACACTGAAAGGATAGTCGGAGATCAGACTTTCTTTTTGTAAAAACGCTTCTTCCATTCTTTCATAATATGCTTTCCAAGCTTTTAAGATCAATTCTTCTTTTTCCTCTAAAGTATCAAATCCATACTTATCCCAGAATTCTTCTTTTATATCATCTGGTGAAAGCAATCTTAGTTTTGGAAATTTCTTTATAATGATGTCTGCCATATAACTTTTGCCAGTTCCAGGATATCCAGCTAAAAGAATTAACACTTTCTTCATTAATCCATCCACTCTCCACCAACTAAATTAATAGACTGACCAGTTAAATAAGAAGAACAATCTGTCAATAAGAAAATTGCTGCCTGAATTACATCCTGAAGATCTACTAATCTATGCATTGGAATATTCTTCTCAAAATATGGTAAAACTTCTTCTGGATCTAAATCTCGTTTTTTGGCATATTCATACTTTAATCGATCCCACATTTCAGTATGCACAATCCCAGGGCAAATGGAATTCACACGAATATTTTTATCTGCAAACTCTTTTGCTATAGATTGTGTCAGTCCTTGTACCCCAAATTTGCTTGCACAATACACTGTCTGCCATGAACTTGGTTTTTTCCCAGACAAAGAAGACATATTAAGAATTGATCCGCCACCATTTTTCAGCATTTTATCAATTGCCACCTGACAGCATAAAAATGTTCCTTTTAAATTAACATTCATCGTAAGATCCCAAAGTTCTTCATCACAATCCAAAAATGGAAGCATCTTTGATACTCCTGCCGAATTTACCCAAGATGTGATTGCCCCAAATTTTTCTTCTACATCAGAAGCTGCTGATTCAATCTGAGTTTTATTTGTAATATCAACCTTATAAAATGCAACAATTCCTCCTGCATCCTGTATTTCCTTTACGACTTGCTGCGCTTTTTTTTCATCCATATCAAAAATTGCTATTTTTGCTTCTCTGGCTGAAAAGTCTTTTGCCATCGCAGCCCCCATTCCACTTGCTGCTCCTGTAATAACAATTACTTTCCCCGTTAGTTTTTCTGTATTCATATGAGCACTCCTTATTTCAAATAACTGCTAATATCTACTGGTTTATTGTTCGGCATTACCTGAATAAAAACATTTACATTTTTATCTAATAATGCCTTAAACTGATCATTTTCTTCTGGACTGGTAGAAATATTTTTGTATAATACACTCCTTCCATTTCCTGCTCCCATTCCGCCGACATCAACTTCTTCAATATTGATTCCGTGATCTACCAGATAATTTAATACTTCCGGCCCTTTTACAAGAAGGATTGTTGGCTCATCAAGTCCCTGTGAAAAAAACGTGACCCCATCTTCTCTATTGAAAATCCCGATAGCAATTTCCTCTGGAATTGCCATCTCCAATACTTCAATCATATAATCATCTTCCGCTACCAGATCATCTACGATCACCACTTGTGTTGCTTTTTTATTTTTTATCCACGCTGTCATAACCTGTCCATGAATCAGCCGATCATCAATCCTTGTTAATACTAAGTTTTCCACGACGTCTTGTTTCTCCTTCCTCAAATAAAGTTCCTTTAATTCCATAGTAATCAGAATTTGTTGCAACCGCAACGAGATCCTTTAATGTGCTGCTTTCATTTCTTTCGGAGGCAACCGCCACTAACATTGGCATATTCATTCCTGATACCAGACCAATTTTATGTGTTTTCGACATATACGCCGCACTTTGAAATGGTGTTCCAAAAACGATATCTGCCAAAATCAATGTTCCATCTGCATTTTCATTTTCAGAAATGGTCTGATTCAGTTTTTCTCTATAAGTATCTGCTGTCATTCCCGGATATAATGCTACAGTTTTAATCCCATAATCATCTCCGGTTACCATGATCAGCGATTTTAACAGCCCTTCGCAAAACTCTCCGTGACTGATCAAAATTATGTTTACCATATTTTTCTGCCTCCTGTATTTGTTTTATATTTTTTATTGTTTGTTAATTATCCTGCATATCCTAAGATTCCTGTATAGTATCCGATAATACCAACAATAAAAATTGCTACAATAATCCAAAGTGTATTTACTTTCTTTCGGAGCATCTGCCATACAAGCATTGTAATTCCAAGAGGAATTAACCCTGGTGCCAAAGAATCTAAAACTTTCTGAATTTCTGTAACACCCTCACCCACAGTAATTGCTAACGGTGTATTTACTGCCACACGTGTTGCCGCCATAGACCCTACTACCATAAGTCCAACAATACTAAATGAATTAATAATCTTGTCAACCGTTCCATCTTTCAGGATTTTCAGCAATGAGGTTTTTCCTTGTTTATATCCTGTCATAAACATAAAGTATCCGCATGTAAAAATTAAAACCTCAAATACTACTGTCGCAAAAATTGGCCCAAGATAACTGCCATCTAATGCCATAGAACATCCAATTCCAAATAGAATAGGGAAAAGAATTCCTTGCATTACAGTATCTCCAATACCGGCTACCGGTCCCATTAATCCTGTCCTTACAGAGTTTATATCTTTAGCTGTTACATTTTCTCCGTTTGCTCTTGCTTCTTCCATAGAACATGTAATACCATTGATGATCGGCCCAATTGTAAATACTTCTGAATTATAAAATACAAGATATTTCTTTAATTCGGCTACCTGATCTTCTATTTTATCATATAATGCTCTAATTGGCGTGATCATTAAATTTGCGATTCCAAGTGCCTGTAATCTTTCATAATTGTAGCATGCTTCTGTACTCGTGGTTAGCAGCCATGTCTTAATTAACGTTTTCTTCGATAATTTCTTTTTCACTTCATTTGTTGTTTTTGCTGTTTCTTTTACTTCTTCCGTATTTTCTCCTATTTCTTTTACTTCTACTTTCTTGTTCACAGATAAACGTCTGACTTTTTTCTTCTCTCTATGCTCTGACGTTGTTTCCTTACCCTGATTGAAATATAAAATAATTGCTATAACCGCTGCAAAAATCGAAACTGCTGTTAAATCCAGTTTACTATACTCTGTTAAGAAAAATCCTGCAAAAAACCATGGCATTAAAGTCTTTTTTCCAAGATAATTTAGTAACATTGCGATACCTAATGCAGGCATGATTCCTCCAACAACTTCCAATGCATTGATAATACTCTCTGGTACTGCATTTAGCATTGACTGTGCCCAGCTGCTTCCAAACATAATCATTGCAAAAGCCGGCACCCCATATAACAGCAGTGCCATACAAAATGATGGCAGATAATTCATAAGCCTTACACCCTTAATGTTTCCTTTTTCAAGCAGCTTATCTGCCTGATGAATCCATGCTGCATTTACTGTCATATAAACCTGATTTAGCAACAATCCCAGCATGCTGAAAGGAATCGCAAATGTTACCGCCATTTTGGGATCAGCTCCAGACATTATCGTAAGTGCTGTACCAAAAATTCCTGCTACGATTGTATTACTTGGCATGGTGCCTCCGGCTGAAATCCATCCAAGATAAATTAACTGAATTGTCGCTCCTGCGATCATACCGGTCATTGGTTCCCCCATGAATACTCCAACGAGCGTACCGGTTGTTAATGGATAAACCAAACATTTTGTAATTGGTCCAAAGAACCACCATTGTCCACATGTTGCTAATAAAGCTACTAAAATTGCAGATATAACCATATATTATCCTCCTTAATGTTTCCCGCTAAGAGAAACCATTACTTTTCCTTTCCGTGAATATTTTTTCGTTTTAAGTTCTTCCCCCATCTCCTCTAATGTCAATCTCTTACTAATGATTTTTTTTGTATCAATCACTCCACTCTCAAGCAGCGAAATCGCTCTCCTGCTCGTATGTGGATTTAGATAAGAAGTGTATATACTCAATTCCTTTGTATACGCCTCAAATTGATTGAATGCTACCGGTTTTTCCGGATCACCTAATCCAAACAACAATACTTTTGCTTGTTTTCCCGCAATATGAATTGCCTGTTCCATCGTGCTTTTTAATCCGATGCATTCTATAACATAATCAATATTTAATTCTCCAGCAATTTCTTCTATCTGCTGATCTGTACATGCTATAGTTGCCCCTAATTCCATTGCTAATTCCTGCTTATTCTTTTCCCGCTCAACAACAATCAAATTTTTTGGAGCAGACAATTTTATGACTTGCAACATTAAACTTCCAATAGAACCCATACCGTACATAACAATATTCGAACCATTTTCTATATGCAGCAAATCTGCACCATGTAATACACAAGATAATGGCTCTGTAAATGCCGCATCCTCTAAATCCAGGGAATCATCAATTTTATATACATTTTCTTCTGGAGGATAAACGTATTCTGCAAATCCCTTTGCTACACCATGCCTGTGAATACAGAAATTGGGATATCCTTTCTTACACCATTCACACTTTCCACACCCCCAGCTTGGATCACATGCCACACGGTCCCCCGGTTTAAAGTACTCACAATTTTCTCCTACTTCTGTAACAATTCCTGAACACTCATGGCCCAAAATAATAGGTGGTACGACAACACTTGCTCCATTTTTCCCTTCAAACTTATGAATATCTGTTCCACAAAGTCCACACCATGCAACTTCAATCTTAACTTCATGATCTATTGGTTTACGATCTGGAACTTCCTTCACTTCATAAGTATGGTTTCCTAAATAAAATCCAGCTCTCATTTATGCTGCCCCCCTCATTATTGTATATTCTTAAATAAACTGATCTTTCTTTCAACAATTTCATCAATTGTATTTAAGCATGGTACGACATTTTCTCTGTTTGAAATGTTTTCTTTGTTTTTATCATAGCATTCTTTTGCCTGTCTGTTCCATCCAACCAGGAGTTCCGTTCCTACATTAAATTTACGAATTCCAAGATTGATAACCTTCTTGACATCCTCTTCTTTTACTCCCGTACCTCCATGAATGACAAGCGGAATATCAACGACCTCTTTAATTTCCCTTAATCTTTCAAAATTAATATTGGTTTTTGATTTATACTGCCCGTGATTTGTACCAATTGCTACTGCCAATGCATCAATTCCTGTCTGTTTAACGAATTCTACAGCATCTTCCGGGTTTGTATAACATACATCTTTTTGTTCTACCACGACTCCATCTTCTGTTCCGCCAACAGTTCCCAATTCAGCTTCTACGCTGACTCCATTTTTCTTTGCGTATTCAACAACCCTTTTTGTCCCAAGGATGTTATCTTTTAATGGCAAAGATGATCCATCAAACATAACAGAACTATATCCGGCATCAATTGCCTTTCTGATCTCATCATAATCTTTTGCATGGTCCAAATGAAGAACTACGTCTATCCCATACTGTTCTGCCATAGATTTACAAACACTGACCAGATTTTTATGTCCGATATAATTTGCTGTTCCGCAGCTCGTCTGAATGATCACCGGTGTTCTCTGATTAACTGCCGCTTTAATAATTGATGGCAACATTTCCAAATTGTGCGTATTAAATGCTCCAATAGCCATATTAAGATCTTCCGCTTCTTTTAGTACTTCCTTTAATGTTGTATACATACTTCCTCCTTCTTTCATGTTAAATCTTATTTCCTATCATGTTGTCACATTAAGTCATTCATGGCCATTGAATTTCTTATTTGTTTTATCTGTTGTAATTATTCTAATTAATTTTAAACTCAAAATAAATAGACTTTGACCGAAAACCCTTTCACACTTAGTCCAGGTTGAAATCAAATATGAAACAATTTTCATACCATCATTGGTACTGCTTCCATTTATATGTTACAATTATTATAAATTTCATCATTTGTGGAGGCACCACCATGATTTTTCAAATTGACAAAACCATATATGAACAATTATCAGAGACCGAGCGATACATTGTTGATTTTATTATTCAAAACGAAAATAAAATTTCTTATCTTTCCATAACAAATATTGCTGATAAAACATTTTCATCCCCAGCGACTGTATCAAGAACTATCCAAAAATGTGGTTTTAAGGGGATCGCAGAATTACGTTATCTGATTTCAAAAGAAGATAAAGATAAGAGTAAAAATGTATCCCCATATGCCATCAATAAATTACTGGATAAAGTCTATCAAGAATCTACGCAAACTATTGAAAATATTCCAATTCCTGCAATTTTAAAGGCAATTGATCATATCAATAATGCTGAAAAAATTTTCATCTATGCTCGTGGCTTTACTGCCATGTTTGCTGAACATTTTCAAATGTATCTACAGTTAATGGGATATCATGCTATTGTTGTAAAAGATGTAAAATGGATGGAACAAACCAAAAATCTGGTTACATCCGCAGATACCGTATTTGTTCTCTCCGTAAGAAATAGCACTCCAGAACTTGCACAATCTCTTCGTGTTGCCCGCCATATCGGTGCAAGAACTGTTGTGTGTTGTTGTAAAGCCATGACAGAATTAGAAAGATATGCAGACGTTGTTTTAATCGGACATTCGGATGTCATTATGGAAGAAAAAGGCCTCACTGTATACTCTCATCTTCCTTTACTAATTATTACCGAAACCATTATTAACTATCTTAGTACCGATGCGGAATCTTTATAAGATTTCAAGGAAATATTTTATAGTAAAAAAGGCTCAGAAAGTTTGAACTTTCTGAGCCTTTTTATCCTTAAAAACAAAACGTTGATATATGCTATTATATTTTATGCTCGACCTTCACTTCCCAGAATTTTTATTTTCTGCATAACATATCGTTTCACTTTCTCCCGTCCCGCCTGATTATATTTCTTAGGATCAATCACGTTCGGATTTTCTGATATTGCTTTTTTTACTCCATCTGTAAAAGCAATCCTTAAGTCCGTTGCATAATTTACCTTGCATATTCCTCTTTTTACACATTCTGCCACCGTTTCATCCGGCACCCCAGATGTACCGTGCAAAACCAGAGGAATTTCTACTGTCCGGCGTATTTCTGTCAAACGGTCCAGATCCAGTTTCGGTTCTCCTTTGTAGACTCCATGTGATGTTCCAATGGCAACTGCCAGAGAATCTATTCCTGTTTCTTTCACAAATCTGGCAGCTTCTTTTGGATCCGTATATGGATTATCATCCCCACTGTCCAGATTATCTTCTTTCCCTCCGACTTTTCCCAATTCCGCTTCCACCGGAACACCACCTGGATGCACTGCTTCTGCTACTTTTTTACTGATAGCAATATTCTCTTCCAGTGTTCCGTGAGATCCATCAATCATAATAGAGGTATAACCAGAACGAAATGCTTTCATTGCCAGTTCAAAACTGCTGCCATGGTCCAAATGAATCGCCGCCTGAATTTCCGCATTCTCCGCTGCGGCTTTCGCATTAGCATAAAAATAATCTGTTGATGCATATTTCACCGTTGATGGTGTCGTCTGCATGATAACAGGTGCTTTCATTTTTTCTGCCGCCTCTATAACTGCCTGCACCATTTCCATATTTTCCACATTAAACGCTCCAACAGCATACCCGTTCTTCTGCGCATCTAGAAGCATTTCCTTCGTTGTAACCAGAGCCATATTATCTCACCTTTCTTACCTGAATCTTCTGTCTGTATTCTCCTACCTTCTCCAGAGTTCCAATTCCGTTGCTTTCCGCCGCATTAGCTCCTGCCGCCGCCGCATTTTTCAACGCTTCTTCCACTTTTTCTCTGTCCTGCAGCCATATACTTAAAAACGCCCCCAGAGCAGAGTCACCTGCACATGCTGAACTCAGAAATTCAATCTTTAGTGCGCTGGCAGAATAGATAGCTTTCCCATTATAGAAATAGGAACCTTTGCTGCCAAGTGTCAGAAAAATATTCTGTGCTCCCCTTCGGTGAAGTTCTTCCAGCGCAGCAATCATATCTTCTTCTGTTTTCACCTGAATTCCAAAAATTTCTTCTAATTCCTCATCATTTGGCTTAATCAGCAGGGGGCGATAACAAAGAAGTTCTGAAAGTTTCCGGGAACTGATGTCCAAAATGACATCCACATCTTTGCTCCGACAGATTTCAAACAATGTATCGTAATATTCTTCCGAAATTCCCCGAGGCAGACTTCCACTGATTACCAGATACTGCATATCATCTGCTTCCCTAATCTTTTCCAATAGCTCCTCCTGCTTTCTATTCTCAACATAAGAACCTTCATTGACAAATTTATATTCTGCTGATCCATCATTTAAAAAAATGTTGATTCTCGTTGTATCCTCTACCCATACCGGAATAACCTCAAAACCTCTGTTTTCCGATTCTCCAACAATATATTTTCCGGAAAACCCTCCAAAAAATCCAAGAATCCTGGTTTTTATCCCAAAATGTCCCAGCACAAAGCTCACATTCAGTCCTTTTCCATTCGGTGTATACACTGCGTCAAAGGTTCTGTTTACTTTATCTTTCTCAATTCTACAGCTTCTGATATTCATATCGATTGCTGGATTTGTCGTTAATGTATACAGCATAATATCGATCCTTTCTAAAAGTTTACAACAACTCTGAATTTATCTCCCTGTACCGCAGATTCAAACGCAGCCTTGATATCTTCTTTTTCATATACTTCACTGATAAACGGTTTTGTATCAATCACACCTTCGGATACCATTCTTGCCGCTCGTACAAAATCTCTATCATTAGAATTTGCTGTTCCAATCATCTGAATTGATTTGCTGTGCATCCATCCTGGATCAAATGGAACCTTTTTAGCCGGATGAATGGAGCTGTAAAGCACGATCTTTCCTGTGTTAGAAACACACCGAAACGCATCTTCCACAACGGAAGCAATCGGTGTTGTATCAAAGATAACCTGTGCCTTAATTCCCTTGGTAATCTCCATCACACGTTCTGCTAGATTCTCTTTTTTTGGATTCACCGTATATTTTGCTCCCATTGATTTTGCAATTTTCAAACGTTCTTCATTGACATCTGATACAATAACAGAAGCTCCCTGTCTGCTGGCGATTTCCACATGCAAAAGCCCCATAATACCGCATCCTATTACAAGAACCATGTCCCCCATCTGAACCTGTGCCGCCTCTACGCTGTGAACCACACAGGACACTGGTTCGATAATCGCTGCTTCCTGAGGTGTCACCTTATCATATTTAAACATACAATCCGGAGAAACCAGCATGTATTCACTTAGTCCACCCATTCCTTTATGAGGCATGCCTTCCAGATGAGCGCTGTGATTAAAATGATCACAGCTCTGAGAATTTCCTGATTTGCAGAAGAAACAGTTTCTGCACTGAAGCGTAGCTCCCACAACAACTTTATCTCCTACTGCCCATTCTTCTTTATTTACATTCTCTCCCAGAGCTACAATATGTGCAGCAATTTCATGTCCTCCTATAAACGGAAATTCTACTTTATTAACACCAGTGTATACTCTCTGCTCCCAGGTACAAATAGCACATGCGTCAATCTTTACCAATGCCTTGTTTCCTTTTGCTTCCGGTCTGTTACATTCTTCCAGTTCAATCTGCCCAATATCTGTAAATACGGCTGTTTTCATTTTTTCACTCATATCTTTACTCCTTTTATCCTAAAATTCCGGCTGCTCCCAGCACCACTCCAATAAGAACCAATATGATCATAACGGTCGTTGACTTCATCTGCCTGTTTTTCAGCAAATATAAAGTTAGAAGAGTCAGCGCCAGAGGCACACCTCCTTTTAAAAGCTTATCCAATACATCTGTCTGCAGCGCCAACTCAGATGCACCAACTTTAATCTTCATATTTGATGTAGCAGATACATAGTTCGCTGTTAGTGATCCCAGAACCGTTGCTCCCATAATGGATGCTGCCTGAATCAGCTGTTTCATTTTGCCGCCGCTTAAGATTGCTTCTACCCCTGATTTTCCTGTGGTATAACCTTTCATATACATAAAATACGCAATCGGAAACATCACGGCGCACATGATAACCGCAAATACCAGCGCTCCCAGAACATTTCCTCCGGATGCAATGCTGACGCCAATTGCCAGAGCAATCGGCTGCAAAGTTCCCTGCCACAAAGTATCGCCAATTCCAGCCATCGGACCCATTAAACCTGTTTTCACACTGTTAATTGCTTCATCATCAATATCAGCTCCGCTGGCTTTTTCTTCTTCCATGGCCAGAACCATTCCATTGATAATTCCACCAAAATGGGGCTCTGTATTATAAAACGCCATATGCCGCTTCATAAATTTCTTCTGTTCTTCCGGATTATCCGGATACAACTTTTCCGGTACATGGGACATGGACTGTAAAATACCACTGGCCTGCAGTCTCTCGTAGTTGTAGTTGGAATGAGAGAAGAATGTCCATTTCCAAAAGGCCTTCAGCACGTCTTTTTTGCTTAAACTCACTTTCTTTTTTTCCATGATCAGATTCTCCCTTCACCCTAAATAAAATCTTCGTCATAATCATCATCTGTCGGCGCCGCTGCCTGCTTGTCCTCTGTCTTGGCAATCAGATCCGTATAAATATAAGCTACAATACCTGCAATGATCGCAATCGGCATGGTTTCCAGATTTAAATACACGGCTACTATAAATCCGAGAATATACCACAACAGAATACCCGGTTTACTGATAGCTCTTAAGTTCATAGCAATTCCGATTGCCGGCAGAATACCTCCAATAACCTGAAGGGTATCCAGCGGACGTCCTTCCAGCATGTTAATGATATTCGTCACGACTCCGGATCCAAAATAACATCCCAGTGCCACCGGAACCGCTCCAATCAGAAATACTGCGATCTGCGGCGGTACAATGTGCAGAAATACTGCTTTCTTCATGTTTCCTTCCTCTGCCGCCTGATCGATCATATGCACAAATGCCACGTCAATGGTCATATGCAGAACCCAGATGATCGTTCCCAGAAGACCAATGGGAACCGCCATAGCAATTGCTGCTTCTGGTTTCACTCCGGCTGCCATGGCCAGAGCTGTTCCAAGAGTTCCCGCCAGACCCGGATCTGTTGGCGGTGCTCCTCCTGCAGATATATAGGCGATAAATGGAAGCTGTATCGCTGCTCCTATGATGGCTCCCTGTACCGGATCTCCTAAAATAATACCAACGATCAGCCCGGATACTAATGGTTTCTGGAGAATTGTACTTCCCAAAAGAGTACACCATGGTGTTCCATTGATTCCCAGATAGTATACAAGTCCGATCAATACTGCCTGTACAACTGAAATATGCATTCTCTTACCCTCCTGCGATTTATAAAAGTTTTGATACATCTACTGCTTCGTTTTCAGCTATAATCTGAAT
>OGYQ01000918.1_pt1 | contig 20777 bp, 19 predicted proteins | sample 1576641 | NCBI WGS metagenome assembly OGYQ01 (sample SAMEA3541476, study PRJEB24748) | human gut metagenome | biome: human gut; feature: human-associated habitat; material: faeces | place: China | collected 2012 | reverse complement strand
CATGCAGCTTTTGGAACATTACCAGAATCTCAGGCGTCTTTGCAGAGTATACGATCGTGTAGATGATATAAGTGCTTCAACCTTGATAGTTTTATCAGGATGAAGCACTTTTTTACATGAGGGCCATATTTGTGTGGATATTATTCATTTCTATTTACTGCATATTGTTTTAATAATAAAAAGAACAGAAGCAGGCTTATCGTAAGAAGAATGTGAGAAACACCGGCAATTCCTGAAATGGAAGAGTCTGCAGCTGATGAAAGCTGGATATTCAGGACCTGTATAATCCCCCGGGCCAGCAAAGTAGCGGTAAATAAGATCAGTGAAAGATTCTGTAGAATATAGAACTTTTTTGCCCTGGAATCTTTCAGAAGATCCGGATTAATGTTCACAAATAGTGCCAGGATAAGAAACAGCAAAACGCCTAAGACAAAAAGATGGGTATGTACGACTGCAAGAGTGGTCCTTCCGGTAAAAGAGTTAAACTTTGTGAACTCTCTGTACGATCCGCAGCAGCAGACATACCGATACCGTCCCAGGGGCATGAATGACGGAACGCTGCCCTATGGGCCGTATTCAGAGGTGACGGGCTATGAAGAACAGGAGGATGGAACGCTGAAACTTTATGTGGAAGCAGTCTGGGAAAGAAGGATGAATGACCTGGCTGTTTCCAGCGAACTGGTGGTGCGTCCGCTGGCGGACGGAAGCTTTCAGTATGTGTCCAATCATGTGACCTCTTTTGATGAAGCACTGGCATTTTCCTGGTATGAACCAAGGCTTACGGAAGAGGAGTGGCAGTACTATTACGGGGACAGTTAAGAAGAATTAAGCTATCATTTATATCTGTGTAAGATTTTGCTTTCAGAATAATACCTGTAAGATCAAAGGTCCCGTGGGGATTGAAAAGAAAGTGCAGGTGTAGAATGAAAGAGAAAAATATATTGGAATTTTTAGAGAGGACGGTGGACAGATATCCGGATCAGGTGGCTGTAGATGACGGGCAGATCATTCTGACCTGGAAAGAGCTAAAGGAGCTTTCCATGAGATTTGGAACTGCGTTTTCCAGGACTGTGAAAGAGGGAAAGCCAATCGTGTTTTTAATGGAAAAAAGCGGACCTGTCCTTGCGGCAATGTATGGAGCGGTATATGCAGGATGCTTTTATGTGATCATAGATCCGTCCCAGCCGGCTGCCCGGATCCGGGACATCCTTCAGGTATTGGAACCGTCGCTGGTGGTAACGGAGGAAGGAAATCTTCCGCTGCTTAACGAAGCAGGATACGGAGGCGGCTGTGAGCTTTTGAAGGATTTGTTCCAGGAAAAGATCCAGGAGGAGAAGCTTAGGCGTATAAGGGAGAATAGCTGTGGAAGTGATCTTTTGTATGGAATTTTTACCTCAGGGTCTACGGGAAAGCCAAAAGGAATTACCGTAAGCCATCAGGCGGTGATTCGGTTTATTACACATTTTACCAGAATGTTTGAGATCATGGATCGGGATCGGATTGCGAATCAGGCGCCTTTTGATTTTGATGTATCTGTAAAGGATATTTATTCCAGTATGATGACCGGAGCCAGACTGGTGCTGATCCCAAGAAGAATGTTTATGACTCCGTCAGTACTGCTGGATCACCTCTGCGAGAAAAAGATTACAATCATGACCTGGGCGGTATCCGCACTCTGTCTTTTGTCTTCGCTGAAAGGACTGGATTACAAGAAACCGGAGACCGTGAGAAAAATCCTGTTTAGTGGAGAGGTTATGCCTGAAGGACAGCTGAAACGATGGATGGAGGCACTGCCGGACACGGAATTTGTCAACCTGTACGGCCCCTCGGAGATTACCTGTAACTGTACTTATTACCGGATACCGGGGCAGAGACAGCTGGAAGGGAAACTTCCGATCGGGCATCCGTTCCCGGGCAGAGAAGTATTTCTGTTGAATGAAGAGGGACAAGAAGTCCGGGAAACGAAAGTCATGGGGGAAATCTGCGTTGCGGGAGAATCGCTGTCGGAAGGCTATTATCATAATCCGAAAGAGACAGATAAGCGATTTTTTATTTATACGGCAAAGAACGGTGAAAAAAAGCGCTGTTACAGGACCGGAGATCTGGGCTGTTACGGAGAAGAAGGAGAACTGTATTTTGGAGGCAGAAAGGACTTCCAGATCAAGCATATGGGACACCGTATAGAATTGGAAGAAATAGAAAGGAGACTGGACAAAATACGGGGACTTGTAAGGAGCTGCTGTGTTTTAGATGAAAAAAAGAGCCGGATCGTGGCATTCTACGTGGGAAATATAGAACCGGCAGATATCCGGCGCGGTGTTAAGACAGAACTGCCGGTCTACATGTCTCCGGGACGGATCGTCCGGGTAAGAGAGATTCCGCTGAATAAAAACGGTAAGCTGAACCGGGAGTATTTCCGGAACTGGATCAGGGAGGAACGGGCATGAAAAAAGAATTATTAGAATCCTGAGCGGCAATGTACCGGGCGCCGGCCTATATCTTCGATACAGATTGTTTCAGGCAGACGATCAGAAATCTCAGAGACTCTTTTGGAAAAGACGTGGGGCTTTGCTATGCGATGAAAGCCAATCCCTTTCTGGCAGACCGGGCGGAGAAAGAAGCGGACCGGATCGAGATATGTTCCATGGGAGAATTTCAGATTTGCCGCGAGAAACGGATCGAGCCGGAGAAGATGCTGATCTCCGGGGTGATGAAAAGCCCGGAGGACCTGGCTGAGATCCTGGGATACTGTGGAGAAGACAGTCTTTATACGGTAGAATCCATGCGGCAGGCCGATTACCTGGAATCCTGGAGCAGACAGAGGGAAAAAAAGATCCGGATTTTACTGAGGCTTAGCAGTGGGAATCAGTTTGGCATGGATGAGGATACGCTTATACATCTCCTGCAGAAGATTCAGAATCATCCTTACCTGAAGATCCAGGGAATCCATTATTTTTCCGGGACGCAGAAGCAGATTGCAAAAACGGTGGGAGAACTGAGAAAGCTGGATGATCTGTTAAAGAGATTGGAAAAAGAGTATGGGATACAGCTAGAGGAACTGGAGTTTGGCCCCGGTCTTGCCGTTGCCTACTTTGACGGGCAAAAAGATTGTATCCGGGAAGAGATCCGGGAATTGTCCCGGGCTATCGGAGAGCTTCGCTGGAAGGGAAAGGTGACCCTGGAAATGGGAAGAGCCATGGCTGCCTCCTGCGGAACCTACCTGACTACTGTAAAAGATACGAAACAAAACGGAGGAAGAAACTACTGTATCGTGGACGGCGGGATTCATCAGATCCATTACGACGGCCAGATCCGGGGCATGTATCCTCCGAGCCTGCAGGTGCTGGGCGAAACGAACGGGCACCGGCAGGCGGAAGATGGAGAAGATCCTGCAAAAGAGTGGTGCGTCTGCGGGGCATTGTGTACAGTCAATGATATTCTGGTACAAAAGATAAAACTCAGGAATTTGAAAGAAGGAAGTATCCTGGCTTTTGAAAAAACCGGCGCCTATGCTATGACAGAAGGAATGGGGTTGTTTTTGAGCCATGCGCTTCCAAGGATCATTTTCTACAGCAAAAAAGAAGGGTATACGCTGGCAAGAGATAGTCAGCCGACTTATATATGGAATATGGAGAGGAGATTATAATGAACACAAAAGATACATTGTTAGATATTTTAAATGACATTGATGACAGCATAGACTGGAAGGAGCAAAAAGGGCTTGTGGATGAACGTATCCTGGATTCTTTCTGTGTAATCACGCTGATCAGTGACCTGGAAGATGCATACGGGGTAGAAATCGAAGCGGCGGAGATGATCCCGGAGAATTTTAACAGCGTAGATGCAATCTGGGATATGATAACCAGGCTGCAGGAGAAACTGTAAGATGGCATACCATAAACCTACATACCTGTTTCTGTTTCTGCCGATCCTCCTTTTGATCTATCAGATCGCACCAAGGAAATTCCGGCGGGGAGTACTCTTAGGGGCCGGATATCTTTTTTTCTGGTCTATCAGCGGGAAGCTTGTGCTCTATTTGATCGGCACCACGATATTTACTCATTATATCGGGATCTGTCTGGAACTTCAGGAAAGCAGAAAGAAAAAGCGTCTGGTGCTGGCTGGCGGAGTTCTGCTGCTTCTGGGAGTCCTGGGATATCTGAAATATTACAACTTTTTTGCGGAGAATATAAGCCGTATGCTGGAGGCAGCAGGAAGTGGAATGATAATCCCGGCACGGCATCTGCTGCTCCCGATAGGAATATCATTTTATACGCTGCAGGCAATAAGCTATATAGCCGACGTATACTGGAAAAAAATCCCGGCAGAGAAGAATCTGATGAAACTTGCCTTATTTCTCGGCTTTTTTCCACAGATCATGGAAGGACCGATCAGCACTTATGGACAGACAGCAGAGGCAATCTTTAGATGCGATCCTCTGAGGCTTGAGAATCTGTCATCTGGCGCTGTAAGAATCCTCTGGGGACTATTTAAGAAGATTGTCATTGCAGACCGTTTGTATACATTGGTGCAGGCTGTGTTTGATAACCACGAAAATTTCGGAGGCGTGATCGTGTTCATAGCGGCAACAGCATATACAGCACAGCTGTATATGGAATTTTCAGGATGTATTGATATTGTGATCGGAAGCGCCAGAATGTTTGGAGTGCGCCTGCCGGAAAACTTCCGTCAGCCCTTTGCCTCCAGAAATGCCGCCGAGTTCTGGCGGCGGTGGCACATTACGCTTGGAGAGTGGTTCAAGGCGTATGTGTTTTTCCCGGTATCTGTATCCGGCCCCGTTAAAAAATGGAACCGGTACGGCAGGAAAAAATTCGGGAAATATATTACAAAAGCAGGTGCCTCTGCGATGGCGTTATTTCCGGTATGGCTGGGAAATGGATTATGGCATGGCGCAAGGTGGAGTTATATCTTCTTTGGCATGTATTATTTTGCGGTCCTGATGGCCGGTATTATGACAGAGCCAGTAAGAAATAAGATTATAAAGACACTCCACATTAACGAAGATGCCAGTTGGTTCAGAACCCTGCAGATTGGAAAAACATGGATCATCATTATCATCGGCGAGATGTTTTTCCGTGCAAATGGTCTGCGGGCGGGCATACAGATGTTCCAGAGTATGTTTGGCAGGCCGTCGGGCAATCTTATGACCCTGGGGCTTGACACGGCGGACTATGTAGTGATTTTGTACGGCTGTGCCGTCGTAGGACTGGTGGGAATTTTAAGAGAAAGGAATCTGCTGGATGGACACATGCTTCGGAACTTAAAGCTTCCGGTCAGATGGGCTATTTATTACGGCCTGATCCTGGCGGTGCTTATCTTTGGCGCTTATGGCGTGGGCTATCAGCAGGTGGATTTGATATATGCGGGCTTTTAGAAGATGTATGTTGTTTTTTGTTATACTGATATTGATGCTTTATGGTTTGTCCCAGATCGTGAATGTGCTTGTAAAATCCGGGAGCGACCTGATCCAGAGCAGGAACAAAAGTATTGCCGGAATCCAGAATGAGAAGGAGGATTCAGTTGATGTTCTGGTGCTTGGAGACAGTGAGAGCTATACTTCTGTCTCTACCGTAAAACTGTGGAACCAGTACGGAACAGCGGCATACATCGGAGGACAGGCAGGTCAGAACATCCAGGAGACTTACTATATGCTGCGGACCGCGCTTCAGAACCAGTCGCCAAAGATCGTAGTATTGGAGACCAATGTATTGTTTCGGGAGCAGAAGGGAGTGAAGGGAATACAGGAAGGCCTGATCCAGAAAGCAAACTATTATTTTCCGATCTTCCGGTACCATGATTTCTGGAAGCCGGTATTGTTTGGAAAAGAATATGCCGAAGAGAGCTTTAAAGGATTTATGCTTCGGGAGACGGTGGAGTCCTATAAGGGCGGAGAATATATGAAGGAAACCAAGGAAAAAGACAGGATTTCAGAAATGGTGAAGCATTATATGGACGAAATCCTGGAACTGTGCAAGGAAAAGGAGGTATCATTTTTCTTATACAGTGCCCCGTCTCCGGTAAATTATAATTATCGGCGGCATAATGCATTGAAGGAGTATGCCCGAGAAATTGGGGTTCCCTATGAAGATCTGAACCTGAAGGCAAAAAAGATAGGGATTGACTGGGAGATGGATACGATGGACCGGGGGGATCATCTGAACCTCGCAGGAGCGGATAAGGTGACAGAGTACCTGGGCAGAATCTGGAAGGAGACGTTTGATCTGCCGGACCGGCGGGAGGATCCGGAATATTCACAGTGGCAGAAGGAGGCCCGGGAATATACGCAGAGAGCAGAATATAAGCTGCAAAGGATGCACAAGTAAGCGGGACTTGTTTGAAAATAGAAAAAATAGTATAATAGTCAGCAGTGATTTTACAGGAGGAAAGCCATGTCAAAGTCTGCTGACAGATACAATGGAGACAGTCTGATATCGCTGCAGAAACGTTTGGTTTCTGCAGCTTTCATACTGCTGCTCTTTTTTTTATGCCTTGCACAGGCGTTAACAGAAGAAGATCCGAAGGCGAGGGCAGAAGTTCAGAAGGTGATAGAATATCCTGGGGATTCAGGGATGACGGAAGAACTCTATCCTTTGAAGATCATGCTGGAGCAACTGCTCTATGGACAGGAAGGCTCCTGGAGTATTTATATCAAGGACCTGGAGACGGGAGAAGAACTTTCCATGAATCATCAGGAGATGTATGCGGCCAGTCTGATTAAGCTGTTCGTCATGGAGAAAACTTATGAAGATTATGACACGGTCCTGGAAAATGATATGCGGTATACCGGAGATCTGGCACAGAGTCAGGAGAAGATTGTGGATGTGCTGACAGATATGATCCAGGTGTCGGATAATGAAGCCTTTAATGAGCTGGTACGCATTCAGAATGAAGGACGATCTTTTTCAGAAGGCTGTGTGGATCTCAATGACTGGCTGGAGGAGGAAGGATATGAGGATACCGGTATCTATCATACGCTGGAACCTTCGCCGACAGAGGAAGAAAGAATTTCAGAGGAGAAGAACCATACATCCGCCAGAGACTGCGGGCAGCTTCTGGAAGCTATTTATCGGGGCGAGGCTGTGTCGGAGACAGCATCCCAGGATATGCTCATGCTGCTGCTGGGGCAGGAACGGGATTATAAAATTCCGGCCGGAGTACCGGAACATGTAACCGTGGCAAATAAGACCGGGGAGACGGACACCTGTCAGCATGATGCGGCTATCGTGTTCGGAGAGTCGGGCGACTATATCCTGTGTGTAATGTCAGAAGGACTTACGGATACAGAGGCGGCCGCGGCACTGATCCAGGAGATATCAGCCGGGGTCTACGCCTGGATGGAGCAGTAAAAGGAGCTGCTTTTACAAAGATTTAACAAAAACCAGGGGAGACGGGGAGAAGCGTTTTCTGCTAGAATGAAGGAAGAAGGACGAAGGTCCAAAAGCAGAAAATGTGTAGAAAATCTACAAGGAGTTTGTTATGCAGAAGACGATAGAACAGAGGATCCGCAGCGGCTACGGAGACATGCGGAAATCGGAGCAGAGGGCGGCGGATTATATTCTGGATCATCTGAATCACGTGCGGGAGCTGTCGCTGGACCGCCTGGCAAATGAGGCTGAGGTCAGCCAGCCTACGGTAATCCGCATGTTAAAGGCACTGGGGTTTAAAGGATACCGGGAGTTCCGCGACCAGTTGTTAAGAGAGTATGCCAGGGATGAAGAAGGAGAGGGGAGAACCACACCTCTTTACGGTTATCCGCTGCATAAGGGGGAAAGACTGGAGGATATTCCGCGGAATATGACGGCTATGACAGAGCGGATGCTTCAGGAGACGCTGAAAAATTTTTCGGTAAAGACATATAAGCAGATCGTAGAAGTGCTCAAGCATGCCCGGATCATTGATATTTACAGTGTGGAAAATTCTGAGGTCACGGCTCAGGATTTTGTGGCCAAGCTGCTCTATCTGGGATTCTCCTGCCGGCATTTTGGAGATCATTACTACCAGAGGATTGCAGCAGGAAGCCTTACCAGTGAGGACGTGGCGGTGGGAATCTCCTATTCCGGGTCATCAAAGGATACGGTGGACGTGATGAAAACGGCAAAAAAAGCGGGGGCTACCACGATCGTGCTGACAAATTTCAAGGATTCCCCCATCAGCAGATATGCAGATTATCTGATCTGTACCAGCCAGGAGCAGCTGTTCTATGGAGATGCCATATTTTCCAGAGCCAGCCAGCTCTTGATCGTAGATATGATCTATATGGGGATCATCGCATCGGACTATGACTATTATGTCCGGCAGCTGGATTCCTGCGAGAAGGTAGTGCGGGAGCATGCGTACGAAACGTAGAATTTCTACAAAGAACAGAACGTTAAGCCTGTGTAAAGTTTACAATTCCTTTACACAGGCTTTCTTTTTTTTTGCTGGAAAAGGCGGGAATCAGATTGCTATAATCCGGGGTGTCCAGACGAGAGAAACTGTGAATGATGTATTGTGAAAAAGGAGAAGGAGATTAGATCATGCTTGAACTTAAAGATGTAAAAAAGAGTTTTGACGATATAACAGTTCTGGAAAATATGAGTCTGGAGATCGAAGACGGAGAGATCGTTTCCATCTTAGGACCATCCGGATGTGGAAAGACTACTTTATTAAACCTGATCCTGGGAATCCTTGATGCGGATTCAGGCTCCATTATCTACAATGGAGAGGACATGACCAGAGTTCCTATGGAGAAAAGAGGGTTTAACATTGTGTTCCAGGACTATGCATTATTTCCGAACTTAAATGTTTACCAGAATATTACATACGGCCTGCGGAACAATCCGAAGATTTCCACAGAAGAAGAGGTAAAAGACCTGATTCATCTGCTGGGGCTGGAGGAGCATCTAAATAAGAGGATCGGCCAGCTGTCCGGAGGACAGAAGCAGAGAGTGGCGCTGGCAAGAACCATGGTAATGAAGCCAAAGATCCTGCTGCTCGACGAGCCTTTAAGTGCGCTCGACGGAGTGATCAAAGAGTCTATTAAAGACCGGATCAAGACAATCGCCAAGGAATTCCACCTGACTACGATTATCGTTACCCATGATCCGGAAGAGGCGCTGACTCTTTCTGACCGTGTCATGATTATTAATGAAGGAAAGATCGCCCAGTTTGGAAAGCCGGAAGAAATCATTAATACACCGGAAGATAATTTTGTAAAGAAATTTATCTTAAATCAGCTGGAAATCAAGAAAAATAACATTTATACCCTGTTTGCCTCCCAGTTTCAGGAGCAGGTCCAGGTATCATAGAGGAGAAGAGCCATGCCAAGAAGAAATAGAGAGATCAAACTGATATTTACTGTGCTGGCGGTTTTCTTTGTGGCCTTCCTCGCGGTGCCGATGATCCAGGTACTGATGAAATCTGTCATGACAGACAGCGGGGCGGGGATGACGCTGGCAAACTATGCAGAAGTCCTTACCGGAGAAGATTTTTTAAAGGCACTGGGAAACAGCTTTGTGATTTCCACATGCAGTGCGGTGCTGACAACAACCCTGGCATTTATCCTGGCATACACGGTGCATTACACCAATACCGGAAAGGGTTATAAAGGACTGATCACAAGAGCGGCTGTAATTCCGATGCTGATCCCGACGATCACTTACGGATTTGCGATTATTTACACATTTGGGAAGCAGGGACTGCTGACCAGGCTTGTGGGAACGCAGTTTTTTGATATCTACGGATTCAATGGACTTCTGATCGGATATGTGATCTATACGCTTCCCATATCCTTTATGCTGATCCACAATACCATGGGGTATATTGATAAGAAGTTTATGATCGTGTCCAGGCTGATGGGGGATTCGCCCTTCCAGACCTTTAAGATCACGATCCTGAGGCCGCTGCTTGGAACCCTGGCAACTTCCTTTATCCAGACATTCTTCCTGTGCTTTACTGATTTCGGTATCCCGGCGTCGGTAGGGGGAAGCTATGAGGTTGTAGCAAGTGTTCTGTACACAGAAATGTTGGGAAGCGTGCCGGATTTTGGAAACGGAGCCGTGGTAGCGTTAGTAATGCTGGTGCCTTCTATTGTCAGCATAACGGTGCTTACGATCCTGGAGCGTTACAATGTGCGCTATAACAAGATCTCCCAGATCGAACTGAAGAAAAGCCCGGCAAGAGACTGGATCTTCAGTATCGTAAGCGGAGGTATCCTGGTCAGTGTGCTGTCAGTGTTCGTAGTAATCTTTGTAGTGCCTTTTGTGGACGAGTGGCCCTACCGTATGAACTTTACAACGGAGCATCTTGGAGAAGTGTTCTCAGATTATACATTATCCAGCGTCTATACCAACTCTTTGCTGGTGGCACTGGTAACGGCGCTTGTCGGAACGCTGATGTCTTATGGAGCAGCCCTGGTTACCGCAAGAAGTACAGTAAACGCAAAGCTGAAGGGTGTGATCGAGAGTATTGCTCTGGTTACGAATACAATTCCGGGTATGGTGATCGGTCTTGCATATTTGTTCTGCTTTTCCGGTACCTCCCTTCAGAATACATTTGCGATTCTGATCATCTGTAATATGGTGCATTTCTTCTCGACGCCATATCTGATGATGAAGAATTCGCTGTCTAAGATGAATGCCTCCTGGGAGACGACAGCCATGCTCATGGGAGACAACTGGGCAAAAACTATCGTTCGTGTGGTAACGCCAAATGCGATGGCTACACTGATCGAAGTGTTCAGCTATTACTTTGTAAATGCTATGGTAACGGTCAGTGCCGTGATCTTCCTGGCAGGAACCCGGACCATGGTTATTACAACAAAGATCAAAGAGCTTCAGTATTTCAATAAGTATAACGAGATTTTCATCTTGTCGCTTTTGATCTTATTTACGAATGTAATCGCAAAATTTGTATTTCAGAAATTGGCCAATAGAAGCCAGAGGAAGGAGAATTTAGTAGACATGAAAAAAATCAGAAAAATGGGATTAAAGAGAGTAGCAGCATTTTCACTTGCGGCAGTAACAGGCATCAGCGCACTGGGACTGACCGGATGCGGCGGCGGAGCTTCCGCGGAGGATCAGGTAATCATTTACTCCAATGCGGACGATGAGGCCGTAGAAGCGATGAAGAATACGCTGGATGAGAATGGATATGAGGGACAGTATGTGTTCCAGACCTTTGGAACCTCTGAACTTGGAGGAAAGCTTCTGGCAGAAGGAACGAATATCGAGGCAGATATGGTAACTATGAGTACCTTCTATGTAGACAGCGCTCAGGAGCAGAACGAAATGTTTAAGGATCTGGAATTCGATGTAGATACGATTGATGAATTCCCGTCCTACTGTGCACCGATCACGGCACAGGAAGGAACGATCATTGTAAATACGGAAGTTCTGGAGGAGAATGGCCTTCCGATGCCTGCGTCCTTGAAGGATCTGGCAAATCCGGAATATGAAGGGTTCATCTCCGTTACTGATATAGCTTCTTCTTCTACAGCATGGCTGTTGATCCAGGGTCTGATCTCCGAGTATGGAGAGGACGGAGCAAAAGAAGTCCTGACCGGCATTTACAAAAATGCAGGCGACCACATTGAGGACTCTGGATCTACGCCGCTGGAAAAAGTCCGTGCAGGAGAAGTGGCGCTTGGATTTGGTTTGAGACAGCAGGCAGTAGCCGATAAGGCAGACGGACTCCCGATCGATTATGTGGATCCGGCAGAAGGAACCTTTAGCCTGACTGAATCTGTTGCGGTTGTAGATAAGGGTGATGAGAGCAAAGATAAGGCCATGGAAATGGCACAGTGCATCATCGAAAACGGAAGAGAAGAGCTTCAGTCCTATTATCCGCTGGCACTTTACAACGGAGAGGAAACAGATGCAGAAAACAAATCTGCAAATCCGAAGGTATTCTCAGAGCCTCTGACTGTAGATCTTCTGGAGCAGCATCAGGCACTGTCTGAGGAATGTAAATAAAAATACAATTTGCAATACAAGAAAATAATAGAGAGGAAGTAAGTAACAAAATGAAAAATTATAAGCTGTTGACACCAGGGCCGCTGACCACAACGGACACGGTAAAAAAGGAAATGATGTTTGACCATTGTACCTGGGATGACGATTATAAAAAGATCACTCAGGAAATCCGGAAAGGACTGCTGAAGCTGGCGCATGTATCAGAGGATGAGTATACGGTGGTCCTGATGCAGGGAAGCGGAACATTTGGAGTAGAGTCCGTTCTGACCAGCATCCCGGGAGAAAATGACAAGGTACTGATCTGTGCAAACGGTGCATACGGAGAGCGTATGGAGGATATGGTCAGGCATGCGAAAATGTCCTATGCGATCTATCATGAGCCGTGTAATAAGATCCCGGATCCGGCAAAGGTAAAGGAAATCCTCGAACAGGATCCTGCAATCACTCATGTGGCGATGGTACACAGCGAGACTACGTCTGGAATTCTGAATGATATCCAGTCTGTGGCCAAAGTAGCAAAGGAAGCAGGCAAGGTATTTATCGTAGATGCCATGAGCAGCTTTGCAGGCGTAGATATTCCCGTAGGGGACTGGGGCATTGATTTCCTGGTGAGCAGCGCCAACAAATGTATCCAGGGCGTTCCGGGATTTACCTTTATCATTGCAAGGAAGGATCTTCTGATCGCGAGCGCCGGAAATGCAAGAAGCCTGTCTCTGGATCTCTATGACCAGTGGAAGACTATGGATGTAGACGGCAAATGGCGTTTTACTTCTCCGACTCACGTGGTACTGGCATTTTATCAGGCTATGAAGGAGCTGGAGGAAGAAGGCGGCATTGAAGCAAGAAGCAGAAGATATTATGAGAATAATCGCCTGCTGATTCAGAGGATGGAAGAAATGGGAATCCATTCCTATGTGGATAAAGAATGGCAGGGACCGATCATTACCACCTTCTTCTATCCGGAAAACTGCCACTTTACATTCTCACAGATGTATGAGTACATCAAAGAGAGAGGCTATGCCATCTACCCGGGCAAGCTGACAGAGGGCGAGACCTTCCGGATCGGAAATATCGGTGAGATTTATGAGGAAGATATTGAGAAGGTGTGCAGTATTATTAAAGAATTTTTGGAGGCGTATAATCATGAATCATCCGTCGCTTAAGCAGATTGAAGCAGTCGTATTTGACTGGGCAGGCACCACAGTTGATTTCGGATGTTTTGCACCGGTGCAGGCATTCGTAGAAGTGTTTAAACAGTATGGCGTGGAGCCTACAATGGAAGAAGTCAGGGAACCTATGGGTATGCTGAAGATCGATCATATCCGTACCATGCTGAAGATGCCCCGCATCCATCAGTGCTGGATGGATGTGCATGGCAAGGAGCCAGGGGAGGATGAGGCGCAGATGCTGTTCTCTATTTTCGAAGAGAAGCTTTTAAGTATCCTTCACCTTTATGCTGATCCCAAGCCGCAGGTTGTGGAAACAGTCAATGCCTTAAAGGAGAAAGGAATCCGCATTGGTTCTACCACCGGATATACGGATAAGATGATGGAGATCATCATTCCGATCGCCAGAGAAAAGGGCTACGAACCGGAATGCTGGTTCAGTCCGGACTCCACCGGACAGAAAGGACGTCCTTATCCTTATATGATATTCCGGAATATGGAGACTCTTGGAATTGATGATGTTAGAAAGGTGCTGAAAGTAGGCGATACCGCGTCCGATATCAAAGAAGGAAAGCATGCAGGCGTGTGGTCTGCAGGCTTTATCGTGGGAAGCTCTGAGATGGGACTGACAGAAGAGGAGTACGAAGTACTTTCGCCGGAAGAAAAAGAGGCGAAATGTAAAGAGACAGAAGAAAAGTTCCGGAAAGCCGGGGCAGACATTGTCTTCCGCACATTAGAGGAACTGAAAGTGGCTCTGATATAGAAGAACGTTGCTGAAATATCCAGAATTTATCTGTTTTTCATGTGTATACACAAAATGGATAAATTCTGGATATTTTTTGTGCTGTGATCAAAGGATAAGGTTGAAAAGTGGATAAAATTAGGGTATAATGTGGATAAAAAGGGGATGAGGATATGACAATTCAAGAGATGCAGGAGAGAAAAAGAGAACTGGGATATACCTATGCACAGATCGCGGATCTGTCGGGGCTGCCCCTTGGAACCGTGCAGAAGGTCCTGGGAGGTATTACGCTGACGCCAAGGTATGAGACCATCATGGCGCTGGAGCGGGTGCTGGGGGAACAGCCATCCACCATGCGGGAATCAGCGGCACCCTATTTTGTCAAGAAGCAGGGGGAATATACCCTGGAGGATTATTATAAGATTCCGGATGATATTCGTGTGGAACTGATCGATGGGGTCATCTACGATATGTCATCCCCGACCTCTGCACACCAGATTATCGGAGGATTTATACATAGCAAAATGTTGCAGCATGTACTGGATAAAAAAGGAACATGCCTGCCAATGATCGCACCTATTGATGTACAGCTGGACTGCGATGACAAGACCATGGTGGAGCCGGACGTGGTCATTGTCTGCGACAGGGACAAGATTATCAACCGATGTATCTACGGGGCCCCGGATTTTATCATTGAGGTTCTGTCGAAGTCCACAAAAAAGAAAGACTCTGTGATCAAGCTCAATAAGTATCTGAATGCAGGAGTGCGGGAATATTGGATGATAGATCCCATGAAGAAGAAGGTCATTGTCTATGATTTTGAACATGAGGAATATCCGGTGATCTATGGCTTTGACGCGAAGATTCCGGTAGGGATATGGGACGGAGAGCTTGTAATTGATTTTGCAGAGGTCTATGAGCATGTGAGATTTCTTTATGAGAGAGGAATAGCGGACATATGAAAAACTCCCGGGACAGTCAAAGCCCCGGGAGTTTTATATAAGCGGAGACGGTGGGATTCGAACCCACGTGCCGGTTACCCGACAACTTGATTTCGAGTCAAGCTCGTTATGACCACTTCGATACGTCTCCAAGCCACGCATTTCATTATAGCACAGACCTGGAGGAAAAGGGAAGTACCAATTTGCGAAAAAAAGCCGGTGCAAACAAGCACCGGCTGGAAGAGGGATGAAAAAATAAATCTATATAAATGTTAGTTATTGTTAGGCGAAGTCCGGTAATCATACAAAAGTTTTAATGGTTAAGTACGACTACCGTCTTCTGTAATTGATGATTTTATTATAGCGGAGAATTATGGCGGAAGTATGTCAGAATCTGGAAGAGTTTCTAAAATTTCTTAAGAAAATCTGTACTTCTTGAAAAGATTTTTGATTTAATCTGCCAGATCCGCTATTTCTCCCATATCGGGAAGCCATATGTTCTGTGGATCGATATATTCACCGCTAAAGCTTTCCTGCTCCAGATGTGTGGACGGGAGTGTGCCGTCCAGCTGGCCGCGGATGCTCTGAGCACGCAGCAAGCAGAAATTACGGAAGGTTTCTGCACCTTTCTGGAAGTCTTCATAAGAGCAGAAGGCAGAGGGGTCTTTTTTGACGTAAGGCGCAATCATTTTTATAGCCCGGGCGGTTTTTTCTTCGAACATTCCGCTTTCGAAATATTCACGGATCAGCTTATCAAAGTAAGCATGATACTGATTAAAATATTGTTCATTTTGCATCAGGTTATGGTAAAGGGGCCGCTTGACCATGACGTCCCGGGAGGAGGGGGTGTCAATGGGATAGTTGATATATAGCCCGGCGTCATTGATTGGTTCGGGCATGCCCAGCGAGTAGGTGGCAAAGGCCAGGTTGTAATCCCAGGGAAGGATCTGCAGAAGCCCGTTTTCTTCGTAAAGGAAGTAATTGTGCCCGGTACGTCCCAGATAGCTGTCCAGATTCACACAAAAGACCTGGACAGTGAAATAGCGGAGTACCTCATCTGTGCAGATGGCAGCTTCCAGATCTTCCCCGGTGTCAATGATTTTCAGCGCCTGTATAAGCCGGGACTTGTCACTGTCGTCAGGCTGGAATTTGGCATTGCGGAAGATATTGTCATAATCGGCAGGATCCTCCGAAATGTATTGGAGAGCCACATCGGCATTTTCATCATTCAATGATTTATAGTCGGGCTTGTAGAGCTGTCCATATCCGGGGCCGAAATTCCGCTTTGCAAAGGCTTCTTCCGGTTCTTCGACAGCAAGAAACAGCCCATGCGGCTTTCCATTTACCGTAAGCCATGCGTAACTGCAGAGAGGGGACGGCACCTCCATGTATTCCATCATATCGTATGCAATATAATTTTTCAGGTAGCTGTTGTCCTGAAAGGAGGCGTCCAGAGACAATTTGTCCAGTCCATAATAGGAATTGCCTTTCTGAAAATGGTCAAACTCCAGCTTCAGGCTGTATCTTTCCAGTCCATATTCCTCTACCAGACGCCGGGAATTATTTCCCTTTGCACGGAGATCTGTATCAGGAAACCATTCTCCGTCTATGACAACATCACATTGAAAGTAAGTTTCCGAGGGAGCAGCTTCAAGAAATGTATTCCAGTCATCAATCTGCAGGTCAATGGTATGTACCCTGCTGTCGTCAAAAAGGCGGCTCTCATATTCGGGAGAGGAACTCACAGGCTGTATGCCAAGTGATTCACCCTGCATAAACAGGATCGTCAATATGACAGCCGCAATCATGGCAGATATGCAGATTTTATGGATATATCTGTGACGGATCATAGTATTTACCCCATATAATCGCCATTATAGGAAACAAGTACCGCATGGCTGACGCCTTCCATACGGGCAAGGTCGTTGACAAAAGAGGCGGCGCCTTCAGTCAGGCGGATTTCATAGTTCAGTTCAATACAGCCAGAAGATACGCTCTTGCTTTTGAGAACGCAGGCTTTCGTTTGTTCCTTGATCATTGAGAGCGCCTGCCCTTCTGCTTCATCGCTGGCACAGTGTACCACAAGAATATAGGGAGTGTCTGTGCCCTTCCTGCTGGAAAAAATCAGAAGAACCAGACCGATAAACATGCTGCCGAATACTGCAAGAGGAAGAAATCCGGCCGCAAGGACGATACCGGCTGCGATACTCCAGAAGAGAAAGGCAATATCCATAGGCTCCTTAATAGCTGTGCGGAATCGTACGATGGACAGGGCTCCGACCATACCAAGCGACAGGATAATGTTGCTTGTAACAGCCAGGATCAGGAGAGTTGTGATCAGGGTAAGAGCGATCAGAGTGACTCCAAACCCGGCAGAATACATGATCCCGCAATAAGTTTTTTTATAGATATAAAAGATAAAAAGCCCCAGGGCAAAAGCTAGCAGTATGGAAAGTGCCATATCCAAAACAGAAATGGCGCTTACGTTTTCCAGAAAACTGGATCTGAAGATATCCTGAAATGTCATAGTGTACTCCGTTCCGCCGCCTGCCGGGCGGCATTTCTTTATAATTCGTTAATCACAGCGGCGGCACGCTGCGTATTTTGAGTAGGCGCCGGCGGCACGCCCCGGAACCTGTACTGCCATTCGGACGATATCCGGAAGGAAAGCATCGTATTTGACCTCCAATATGGTATGTCCGGGATCGACGGGTATTTCCCGGCTTTGGGGAAAGAGGAATCTTTCCGGGGACAGACCTCTGTGGATATGGCGGTCCAGTGTGACCCGTACATTTCCGGGAGGATATACAAAAGCTTCTCTTTCGTAGCTGACCACTGTACGGGGAGTCAGAAGCTGGCCCTTCAGTTTGCTGTAAAACTCAACAAGCAGTCCATTCGGGCTTTCCAGAAGAAAATCATGCCTCCCCTCGAGGATCATCTGCACCTCTTCTTCGGTGAGGCTTGCAGATCGTTTGGCACATAAGGTGTTTTTCTTTATTTTCTTCTCCAGCCGGAAAAAATCTGCAGAATCTCCATAATATCTGATCCGGAACTTTTCCCGGTTGTCTGTGCCGTTAAGTTTTTGGCGCAGCGCGCGGTCATCGGGAGTATCAAAATACAGGCTGCATACCCGGTAAGTGCCGGAGGGCCCGGCATGGCTGTCCCTGGGGAAAAGCCTGCCGAGCCTGCCGGAGAGGACTGCGTCTTCAGAAGGGGAGATCAAATGTTTATATTCATGTCGGAATCTAAGGGGAGGCCTGTTAATCGTCATAGCCGGAGTCCCCATCGTATCCTGAGTCTGAGTCGGAATCATAGCCAGAGCCCCCTCCGGAGGGAGCTGCCGGCGCTGATGTCTGGGGAGCTGCCGGTGTTTGGGAAGCTGCCGGTGCAGAATAATCGGTAACGCCATCATTATTGGTTCCATAGTCTGTGTCGTTGTAGTCGGTGACGCCGTCGTTATTCGGACCGTAGTCAGTGTCATTGTAATCGGTGACGCCGTCGTTATTCGGGCCGTAGTCGGTGTCATTGTAATCGGTGACGCCGTCATTGTCCGGGCCGTAGTCCGTATCGCCGTAGTCTGACCATCCGTAGTTGCTCTCGCCATTAACATTTACCGGGGAGGTCAAATTTTGTGCGGAGGTGTACTCCTGTATACCGGCTACGATGTTTTTAAGAAAGTTTTCTTCCGGCAGTACAGAACCTGCTTCTATCTCCAGGGTGATTTCCCTTGCCGAGCCATCGGTCTCTTCAACGAAATATCCGGCCTCATTGATCTTGGCTACCAGGTCGCTGACTACCTGACGGCAATCCTTTCCGCTATAATCCGCATATTCTGCAACAATCGTATTTCCATCATCATTTTTACCTTCCACCTTTGTGACAAGTCCCTCGTCGTCATAGGAAATGTCAATCTCTGGATTAACCTTTAAAGTAAGAACTCCGCCGTCTGCCTGCTGTGAGTTTTCAGTGGATGTGCCGGTGCTGGCAGAGGCCTGCTTTGTGCTGCATCCTGTGAGGATACCGCCGATGAGGCTGATTGATAATAAGGCTGCTAAGGTCAGGGTTATACTTTTTTTCTTCATAATCATTCGCTCCTTTAGAATTTTTTTGTTTGGTTATGGTGGAGAATACGGAGGCAGGGATGAAAAAAACGGGGTCTGAGCAAAAAAAATTAAGATATTTTTTTCACGAATAGCTAGGATGAGATAATTTACGCCGTTTTTACAAAGACATAATGTAGATTTAACAAGAAAACGATATATTTACAAATAATTGTGCATTTTAACCCCGAAAAGAAGAACATGCTTTTCGTATTCTATATAATGAGGAGGGCAAACGAATGAGGGAAGGGCATGAGATCATAGACAAGGTATATGCAGCCAAATCTGATCCTGATGCAGCGGACAGCCTGATACGGCAGTATATGGGCTTTATACGGTCGGAGACGGCAAAATTTCTTCATCGTCCGCCGGAAGAAGGCAGAGATGAGGAGTTCAGTATAGCGATGCTGGCTTTTTATGAATCTATTCTTGGATACGAAAAAGGAAGAGGGGTATTTTTATCCTATGCAGCAAGAGGAATCAGGAACCGTCTGATAGACCATTACCGGAAAGAGAAAAGACATGCGAATCTGTCCTCTCTGCATGAACCGGTGGAAGACGATGCGGAAACATTGAAGATCGACCGGCTGGAAGATTCAAAAAACCATATCCAGGATCTGCACGACAGAAATGCAGCCAGGGAAGAGATTGATGAGTTTGAAAAAAAGCTGTTGGAGTTTGGCCTTTCTTTTTCTGATGTGGCAGACAACTGTCCGCGTCAGTCCAGAACCTTTGCCGCCTGTCAGAAAGTGCTGGCAGCGGCATCCGGAGTGGAGAAAAAGACGTTAGAAAGACATCGGAAGTATCTGGTGGCGGTGCTGCTGGCCTTTACGAACGGATATGAGATCATCAGAGGTCATTTATATCAGATGTCATCCTCTGAGGGGGCAGACAAAAGAGAAGGAAACCGCCGTGGGAAATCGAAACAGGGCAGAAAGAATGGTGAAGAATAATGGAAAAGAAGACAACCTATTTAGTTATGGAAACACATCCTGCCTACGCGATTCTCTTAGATAATGAAGGAAGGTTTGTGAAGGCGGCTAATTGTGGATATGAAAGAGGTGACCGGCTGGAGTCGGCGGTACTGCTCCGGTACCCGCAGGATGCAAGAGCAAAAAGAAGGCGTAGGATCCGGATGGCAGTCAGTCTGGCAGCCTGCATTTGTCTGGCCATCTTTGGGGTGGAACAGTACAGGTATGTGTTTGTTCCCTATGGTAAAATACAGATGGAGATCAATCCCGGGGTGGAGATGGAAGTCAGCAGATCTGGCCGGGTTGTGGAACTGAACGGGACAAATGCCGATGGGAAAAGCTTGATAGATGGATATGAATATGAGGGAAAAGACAGATATGAAGTAGCGGATGAACTGGCGGACCGGGCGATTGAGATGGACTATCTGGCAAACGGAGGAGAGATTGTTATTACGGCTGATGCACAGAGTGCCAAGTGGGTGCAGGTTTCCGAACGGGAAATACAGGAGGAACTGGAAGGACACCTGGCAGAGTATGATATCAGTATCGTAATTTCTACGGCCCCGGAAAAGATGATACAAGAAGAAACGGAATCTATTACAATCCCAGGGCCGGCTCAGGAAACACAGCAAAGTGTACAGCTGTCCGGAGAAGTCGATGATGGCGACAGCGGCTATGGAGATGACAGCTATGGGGATAATGGGTACAGCGGCGATTCGGGTTATAGCGACGGAGATGACGCTGGAGACAGTGGTTATGATGATGACGGAGATGATTAAAAAAGTTGTTGACAAATAGAGAAAATTGGAATATAATTTATTTTGCTGTGAATGAGTCACAGCTTTGTGGGCGTAGCTCAGCTGGATAGAGCGTTTGGCTACGGAC
>OGYQ01000911.1_pt1 | contig 20845 bp, 24 predicted proteins | sample 1576641 | NCBI WGS metagenome assembly OGYQ01 (sample SAMEA3541476, study PRJEB24748) | human gut metagenome | biome: human gut; feature: human-associated habitat; material: faeces | place: China | collected 2012 | reverse complement strand
TGCATGACCTGGCGATGATGCAGAGCCGGGCGGACGCACAGGAAAGCGAAGTCCGAACCTTTATCAAGGAAATCCGGCGCTATGCCGCCATTGAGGAACTGGACGAGTCCGTATTGAACCGGCTTATCAGCAAAATCCTGATTGGCGAGGTCAAAAAGGTGGACGGCCAGAAGGTACAGGAAGTCAGGATCGTTTATAACTTTGTCGGGGAAATCCCGGAGATTGCAGCATAAGAACGGCAAAGCTCTCCCCTTCATGCAGGGGAGGGCTATTTTTGTAAATACATCATACTTAAAAATCTTGGCGAGAACGGAAAAAGTAACACACAATTCCGAAAACTGTAGAAAAATATCAGATTAGATATATAGATGTAACAACATGAACACATGGCGATTCCGCAGACTTCAATAGAAACTAAATTGACGAAGTTAGGAATATTGCTGATTTTCGATTAGCAGATTATAATATCATAAATACCTGTACCGTCCAGTTTGCGCCTAAAAGAACGGCGGATAAATAAAAAAATTTGCAGGGAGGAAAAAAGCAATGGCCATGCGGCTTGATCACCAATTGCGAGAGCAAATATTCCATAAACACACAACATTTCCAATCACATATTTTCAAGATGAACTGGCTGAGCTACCACAGTTCACTGGCCCTTTACATTGGCACCCAGACTTCGAATTGGCTTCAGCGGAATTTTCCATTTTAGAATATCAGGTTGGACAGCAGCGCATCCTATTGGAGCCAGGAGACAGTATATTTATCAACAGAAATGTGTTGCATGGTGTTAAGCAGTTGGATGGAAGCCAAACGGAACCAATGCCTAATATCGTCTTTTCTGGCAGTGCAATCGCACCGGAAAACAGCATCATTTTTCAAAAATATATCAAGCCAATCGCACTGTGTGATCAGATGCCCTTTGTAGTGTTTAGACATAACGATCTCAATCAGGACGAGGTAAACAACTGGCTAAAAGACATTTATTCCCGATTGCGTAGACAAGAAAACTGTTTTGAGATGGCGGTTCAGCGTAATCTAAGTAAAATATTTGAATATTTATTTCGCAATTTTGAGTGCTTACCAAAGACAGAGGTTCCACGCATACAAATCACCGCACAAATACGAATCCAGAAGATGCTTTCATACATTTATGATAATTACGCCAATGTAATAACACTGGAGGACATTGCAAATGCGGCTAATATCAGTCGTAGTGAGGCGGGGCGGTGCTTCAAAACTTATATGGAGTGCTCTCCTGTTGATGCTTTAATCCAGTATCGTCTGCAAATCGCCCATGAGTTACTTGGCGATAAATCCTTGACGCTGGAGAAAATAAGCTGCGCCTGTGGATTTCATTCTGTTCGCTATTTCAATCGTCAGTTCAAAAAGAAATATGGCCACACTCCTCATGAACTGCGAAAGTTGGGTAAATAGTACCTGCTTACGGTGATAATAAGGCTTTAAATTCCTGTTTTTTGGTGATATAATACCCGAAAACTACGGAAGAGAGGTCTGTTAGAGATAACATGGCAGAAAAAAAGAACTATAAAAAGACATTGATAACTTGTTACATCGGCTTCATCACACAGGCAATTGTGGCGAATTTTACGCCGTTGTTGTTTTTACGATTCCATAACGAATATAATATCCCTCTTGGGGAAATCGCTTTAATTTCTACCGTATTTTACGTTACACAAATAGTTGTAGATACACTTTGTGCGACAATTGTGGATCGCATAGGATATCGAAAAAGTGTTGTGATTTCTCAATTTCTGGCGGGAGTGGGACTGGTTGGTTTGGCAACCTTACCAAACCTGCTGTCAAATCCATTTGCCGGAATATTGATTAGCGTGATCGTTTATGCAATGGGCAGCGGAATGATAGAAGTGTTGGTAAGCCCTATCGTTGAGGCTTGTCCATTTGAGCATAAAGACAGCGTGATGAGTTTACTCCATTCCTTCTATTGCTGGGGCGCGGTTGGGGTCATTTCCCTTTCAACGCTTTTCTTTGCCATTTTTGGAATAGAATATTGGTGGATTCTGGCCTGTCTATGGGCGCTACTTCCGTTGTTCAACATCTATAATTTTATGACCTGCCCCATTGAACGCTTGACACAGGAAGGACAAGGATTGTCTGCAAAAAAACTGCTCAGCATCCCACTCTTTTGGGTTTTCCTCTTGCTGATGATTGGAGCAGGTGCCAGCGAGGCCTCTATGGCACAATGGGCATCGGCTTATGCGGAATCCGCATTAGGATTTTCTAAAACCATCGGGGATATCGTTGGGCCATGTATGTTTGCCGTGTCAATGGGACTCAGCCGTACCATTTACGGAAAGTACGGACACGAAATGAATTTGGTAAATTTTATGATGGGGTCAGGCATTCTGTGCCTGGTTTGCTATTTGCTTGCCGCCGTTTCTGCCAATCCTGTTTTGGGACTAATTGGCTGTATTGTCTGCGGATTTTCTGTTGGAATTATGTGGCCCGGCTCTATCAGTATTGCATCAAGTAAAATTCCGCTTGGTGGAACCGGGCTATTTGCATTTCTTGCTATGGCGGGTGATTTGGGCGCGTCAATTGGCCCTGCCGCCATAGGTGTTATTACACAAAACGCAGGCGACAACATGAAAGCCGGAATGCTTGCGGCATGCGTTTTCCCAGTTATCTTAATTGTTTCGCTCTGCTTACTAAAGTATATACGCCTGAAAAAATAAAGAGAGATTAAATCGCAGCTTTCCGTTGCGCTTCAGCACTTTAATTGAGCTTCGTTCTTGGTAAATCATTTTAGCAATATAGGGTCGGCAGGTTTACCGATGCCGGCGGCGGATGAAGTTATGCTCTATAAGCCTACAAGAGGAGAAGTAACGTTTGTGTCAAAGAAAACAAAAATATAAAAGGGAAAAACAAAATGCTGCAATCTTTGAACAGGTTGTAGCATTTTTTTATTTATTAATTTTCGAGACTGATAAGACGCTACATATCCGGTCACCGCCATGCTCCGATTTGATTTCTATACGAAAAATCAGATCGGAGGAAAGATAAATGGCTTATAACAAGACAAGTGAAGAACGAAAGTGGAATTATTGGAAAGAACAGGAAGAAAAGAAACTGCGTGAACTGGGAATGGAAGAAGAGAAGATCCAAAAGCAAGGCTTCTCGGACATAAGAGAGTATCGAGTGTAAAGCATTATCGCAAAATGAGCAATCAGCAAATGGCAGATGAAACCAGAGAAGTACGGCAGATGATGAGTGATATTATTTATAAGAGTCTGGCAGGATGGGGTGAAGAATATGAACAAATACGACAAGATGATTGAAGAAAATCAGAAAAAAAGTAAAGAAAAAATTGAACTGGCACAACGTACAATACAAGACATGATATCAAATAAAGAACGTATCAGCGTTCCGAAACTGATGAAGAAAACCGGACTGTCCAGAGGATTCTTCTATAAAAATCCAATTGTCCGGGATACGATGAACGAGGCGATAGAGCAACAGGCAGGGATGATTGATCCAAGAAGAGAAATCCTGAACATGGCGATGGAAAAACAAATTGAACTGCTGAACCAGAAAGTAACAGCTCTGACCAGAGAAAACAGAGAACTGAAAAAAGCGAATGAAAAACTGCAGAAAGCATTACGGAAACAGGATTTGAATTTTATAAAAAATTTATAGGAAACAGGTAAAAAAATATTGACCGATGGTTACTATCGGAGAGTATACTTCTTTTTGTAAAGGTGTATTATGGAGAGAAAATCATAATGCATCCTTACAAAAAGAAGTATGCTTTGGTCTTGAGAGAAAAGCGGACGAAGTTAGTAAAAAGGACTCAACAAATTGTAACACAAAACACAGATGTACATACCGTTAAGCCCAGTAAAATCAAGGCATAAGGGGAACGTGCTCCATTTTATTATCCGATCTGGTGGGGCATCGCCGCATGGCCGGTAGATCACTTCGTTGAAGATAATGATTTTACAGGGAAGACAGTCATTCCGTTCTGTACTTCGGCATCCCCCGGAATCGGAGACAGCGGTGAACTGCTGGCAGACATGGCAGGAACGGGAGACTGGCAGGAAGGACAGCGATTCCGCTCCAGTGTTTCAGATGAAGATGTAGTAGCCTGGGTGGAGAGCCTGGAGTAAAAATTAATATGCAAACTATAAAGGAGACATGGTTCAGCAGTGAATCATGTCTTTTAAATTGCTTTAAATTGTTTGATATATACGTTGATGAATATCTGATTGAAATTAAAAAGTCCGTTTGCTATACTTTAAGACAAGATTTGGGTATAGCAATCATTGACTCAGACAATATGCAATAATCTATATGAAAACAGTAATGAGAGTATAATAAGAGTTCTTAAAAGCGGGGGAGAAGATGCATGACAGAAAACCAAAACACAGAATGGAAAGAATCCTGGCGTGATGAGTATTTGAAATGGATCTGTGGTTTTGCAAATGCTCAAGGAGGCAAGATATATATTGGAACTGATGACAAAGGCAATGTTATCGGTGTGCAGGATAGTAAAAAGCTGTTGGAAGATATCCCCAATAAAGTGCGGGATATTCTTGGCATTATCGTGGATGTCAATCTGCTGTCTCAAGAAGATAAAGATTACATTGAGATATGTGTGAATCCGAGCAGTTATCCTGTGAATTATAAGGGTGAGTACCATTATCGCAGTGGCAGTACAAAGTAGCTTCTCAGAGGAGCTGCTTTGACAGAGTTCTTATTGTCTAAAACCGGATATAAATGGGATGCAGTTCCGGTGGATGGCGTTACAGTTGACGATCTGGACAAAGAGAGTTTCGACATTTTTCGGCGAGAGGCTCTGCGAAGCGGTCGTATGACAGAAGAAGACCTGAATATGAGTAACGAGCAGCTTTTGGATAACCTCGGCCTTCTTGAACATGGTAAGTTGAAACGAGCGGCAATTCTCTTATTCCATCGAAATCCGGAAAAGTGGGTTACGGGTGCATATATCAAAATCGGATATTTTGGCGAGGGATCTGATCTACGTTATCAGGATGAGATTCATGGCTCTCTGTTTATTCAGGCGGATAGAGTTATAGAACTGATATATCTGAAATATATGAAAGCAATGATATCTTACGATAATGTTACCAGAATTGAGACTTATCCTCTTCCTAAAGCAGCTGTCAGAGAGGCGGTATATAATGCGATTATCCATTCCAATTATGCAGCGCTAGTTCCAATACAAATCCGGATACATGAGGATGCGGTATATATTAGTAATGACTGCGTTTTCCCGGTTGGATGGACTGTGGAAACATTGATGGAGCGTCATCGGTCACAGCCCTATAATCCCAATATTGCTAATGGATTTTTTCGGGCTGGATATGTAGAAACATGGGGACGTGGGATAGAAAAAATATGTGAAGCCTGTAAAAAACACGGTGTTCCAATGCCGGAATATACGCTTCATTTAGAAGATATTATGGTGAAATTTACGCCTTTAGGACATCAGGACATTTTAAAAGATCAAAATGTCCTAATAAATGTCCCATTAAATGTCCTAATAAATGATCCATTAGAGAAAGAAGTATTATCAGCAATAGAAGAAAACTCTCATATAACACAGGCACAGCTTTCCACAAAACTGAATCGCTCTGACAGACAAATAAGAAGAGTTTTAAAAGAACTGAGAGAAAAAGGGATTATCGATCGTATCGGCAGCCGCAAATCAGGACAATGGATTGTAAAATAGGATTTTACTAAAAGAAAAGATATGAAGAAAAAACTTCCGCTTGAACAGGAAATCTATCTGGCGGAATATCTCAGCGGTACTGTTTCTAGATCTTTTGAGAAAGAAGTAGACCAGAGAATACTGTACTGGGATTTCAGCAAAGCTCTTGATGAAAAGATTAAGATGCAGATAGAATTACTTCTGAACGAGATTGTAAAATCAATAAAAAATCGAGAAGAGAGACGAAACAGGTACTTGCTTCCACTCAAGTGCCTGTTTTGCTATGCTGAAAAAAGTGGATTGAAAGATATTATGAAAATGGAGAAAGCTCAGGAACAGGAATACTCTCTCATGCTTAGGCGGGAATATGGTAATCCTTGTTCGAGTCCGAAAAAATTCATTCTTTTTTGCCGCAAGTTGTTGTTTCTGGAATCTAAGAATATAAACTGGGAAGCTAATGCATGGTTTAGGGAAAGGCTGAATATTTCAGCAGAGAGATATAGCCGTAGTGATGCTGTTGAGAGTTTTTCATTTTTAGACATTCATTTATCAAAGAATTTTTAAGTTTTCTGGAAGACTGTGGAAAGGTCATAACAGATATTGATCGTAATTCCATGGAAGAATATTTAAAAAGCCTGTCCATGAGGCGCATTACTGCGCAAAGTTATAATAATAAGATGGTAAGTATCAATGAATGAGATATTAGATATACTACAGAGGGAGTTTGTCTACATCTGGTATTACTTTGATGTACAGCTTCGTCAGATTATCGGTTATTGGGTATTAGGTATCCTGCTGGGTTCCTGTGTCTCTGTTTTCCTTAAGGAAAAGATCCATGATCTGCTCCGGTCCATGAGCCAGAGCAGGATGGGGCTGCTGGGAATCGTGCCGGCAAGCCTTCTGGGAATTGCCTCTCCTTTATGTATGTATGGCACGATCCCCCTGGCGGCCTCTTTTTCCAGAAGTGGGATGAGAGATGAGTGGCTGGCTTCCTTTATGATGTGTTCGATCCTTTTGAATCCACAGCTGATCATTCACAGTACAGCTTTGGGAACAACAGCGCTGGCCGTACGGATTGTGTCCTGCTTTCTCTGCGGGATTGCCGCCGGCCTTCTGATCTGGGCTTTTAAAAGGGAAAAGTCATTCTTCCGCTTTGAAAGCTTTGACGAACCGGTGAGCCATGACACAGATCCGAATCTGCTGCTTCGCCTTTTGAAAAATGTGGGACGGAATATCCGGGCTACCGGTCCTTACTTTCTGATCGGTGTTCTGCTGTCCGCCCTTTTCCAGCGATATGTACCGGAGGATCTGATGACAACGGCATTTGGAGGGAACGAAGCCTTTGGTGTTCTGATGGCCGCAACTGTAGGCGTCCCTCTCTATGCCTGCGGCGGAGGAACTATCCCTTTACTCCAGGCATGGCTAATGGATGGAATGAGTTTGGGCAGTGCAGCCGCTTTTATGATTACCGGTCCCTCTACTAAGATCACCAATCTGGGAGCATTAAAGATTGTGCTTGGCATAAAAAATTTTTTGCTCTATCTTGTCTTTGTGATGATATTTTCTTTTGTTACAGGGCTGGCAGTCAATCTGATTTTCTAAAGTATTGAGAATTTGTTGTTCATGGCAGCTTCATCCTATCTACCATCAGCAGCGTATTCATATAGTCAAACTGATACCCCTGCCTTTTTATTGACAAGAACCGGCTTTTAGGATACAATATAGTTAGCTTAAACTAACTAAAAGTTTTGCGGGGAGATATTACCTATGTCATTGATCAGCAAGGAAAGATCACAAAAAGACATCCGTCTTGGCACTCACGGTGAGGATTACGGAAGCTGGATGTCAAATCCGGTATTTTATATGGTGGGCGGACCCTTTGCGAGAAAAACGCCGCCAGCGAGGGCGTGGATTCCCAGTGTGTTTTTCAGCATGGCGATGCCAATAATCTGGACTTCCCGGATGAATCTTTTGACGCTGTGGTGAGCAATTACGTTTACCACAATATCACCGGATCTGACAAACAGGAACTGCTGCTGGAGACACTGCGGGTGCTGAAAAAGGGCGGCGTCTTCGCCCTCAACGATGACATGAAACCGAGGATGTACGGGGACATGGAGGCGTTTGCGCAGCAACTCCGGGATATGGGATACGAGGAGGTGCGCCTGATCGACACCGCCAGAGAGGTATTCGGCTCACACCGCCGGGCGGCCATGATGATGCTGGGCGAGTCGAGGATGCTGGTGGGAAGAAAGTGAGAGAGGATCATGTCTGGATTTGGTTATGCTTCTGTATATGATATTGACAAAAAGCAGCAGATCCGGTATAAAATAAATAACAATGTTATTTAGGATATTGTCCGCAGCGGGGGTGATCTGATGTCAAAAAAAGCAGGAAACATACCGGAAGAGACAAGAGCGGCGCTCTTAAAAGCGGCTACAGAAGAATTTGCCGAATACGGGTTTGAGAAATCATCCCTCAGGAGGATCTGTACCCGGGCGGGCGTGACTACCGGAGCTCTGTATGCTTCCTTTAGGGATAAAGACGATCTCTTTGAAAACGTTATAAAGCCAGTTACGGATCATATAGATTCTGTCATGGGGGAGCATTATAGGAGAGAGCGGGAATCTGCCGGCAGAGATCTTCTGGATCCGGAAGGAGAGGAAGAGGATGTCAACGCAGTCCTGTCGCTTTTGCGGTACTATTACCGGAACAGGCAGGTGTGCTCCGTCCTTTTCAGTCACGGGGAGCACCCGGCGGTGGCTGCGTTCTTTGACCGTCTGATCGGGCAGATTGACGCCCAGGGAAAAGCAGTAGCGGCTTTGATCCGGGAAGGGATCAGCGCAGGAGCTGGAGAAAAAAGCGGTAATGAGGAAGTTCCGGAATTTACGGCAGATACAATCCACTGGTTCTCTCATTTACAGGTTGATATGGTCTTTTATCTGATCGGGCACGAGACAGAAGAAAGAGAGGCAGAAATGCAGGCAAGAAATATGGTACGTTTTATGCGGGGCGGATTTTATGCGCTGCTGCACAAAGGAAGTTTAACAGATATTGTAAAAGAGAGATAGATGGATAAGAAAGGACCTTCGGGTCCTTTTTAAATAACAATTAAATAACGATGTTATTTAAAGGGAGGAGAAGACATGTTTATCTGTTTAAAAGATGCGGTAAAAAGATACGGAGAAGGGGAGGCGGCGGTTTACGCACTGGACCATGCAGAGCTTGTCATTGGAAAAGGGGAGATCTGCGTGATCCTCGGACCTTCCGGTTCCGGGAAGAGCACCATATTGAACATGCTGGGAGGGCTGGATACGCTGGATGCCGGAGACTTGACTATAGAGGGAAGAAGTCTGATCGGCCTGACGCCAAAGGAACGGACCTTGTACAGAAAAGAAGAGGTGGGATTTGTTTTCCAGTTCTATAATCTGATCCCGGACCTGACAGTTGAGGAGAATATCGAGGTGGTATCCGATATCTCAGAGTCTCCTCTTGATCTGAGCGAGGTGCTGGGAGCACTGGAACTGGAGCCGTACCGCAGACGTTTTCCAAGGGAGCTTTCCGGCGGGCAGCAGCAGAGGGCGGCCATTGCAAGAGCCATGATCAAAAACCCCAGGCTGCTACTCTGCGATGAGCTGACCGGAGCTTTGGATACCCATTCCTCTAAAAATGTCCTGCAGTTCGTGGAGATGATGAACCGGAAGTACGGCACCACAGTCGTGATCATTACCCATAATGAGGCGATCGCGAAGATGGCAGATCAGATCATACGAATCCGGGACGGCAGGGTTGAGGAGAGTGTGTTCAATGAAAAGAAGATTCCGGCGGAAGCGCTGGAACTGTAAAGGAGGAGCGGAATGAAGCTGAGGAGAAGATACATCCGGAATATCCGGCAGAATCTGTCATTTTATATAGCCTCCACCGTACTGACCATGGCGGCGCTCTTTCTGTTTTTCCTGTTTCACATCGCGGGAAATGCAATTCTGGACTTTGCAGATGAATTTTTTGAAAAACAGAAGCTGGAGGATGCTCATTTTACGACTTATGTCCCGATTCCGGAATCGGATGTTGAAGAGATGGAAGAAGAGTATGGGATTACTTTAGAGGTGCAGTCCTATATAAACATTGACACTGATGGAACTACCGCAAGGGTATTCCAAAAGACACGGAAAGTGGATCTCTACGATGTGACAGTAGGAGAGGATGCCAATGAAAAAGGCGAGGTGATCCTGTCCGAAGGCTATGCCGTCAATATGGATATCTCTATAGGCGATCAGGTCAGGATCGGAGAAGAAGACTATACGGTGACCGGTTTCTTTCAAAGGCCGGACTATCTGTACATGCTGGAAAATGAGGACGATTCATATAAGAATATCTCTACATTTTTTCTCGCCTATATGTCTGAGAAAGACTTTGCAGAACTGGGAGAGACGAACTGCCAGTATCTGGTCAGATATAACGGAAATGACGATGCAGATTTCCGCAGGGCTGTCAATGAGAAATATCATATGTACAGCTATACGGCGGCGGAAGAAAACCAGCGGATTGTGATGGTGCGCTCACAGGCGGAAATGTTTCTGATCATGTCGTGGATGCTCCTGTGCATCCTGCCGCTTGTGGCGGTGGCGCTGATCTGCATTATTATCAACAGAAAGGTAAAGACAGAGCAGCAGATGATAGGAACGCTTTCTGCCATGGGGTACACCAGAGCGCAGTTGGCCCGGCATTATGCCGGATTTGCAGCCATTCCCGGTATCATCGGCGGTGTTCTGACATCTGTGATTACGGCGGCTGTCGTCCAGCCATACGGGGAACTGGGGCTTACTGACTATGAACCAATGAGGATCTCCTGCAGCCTGAGCTGGTATGCGGCTGTTTTAGGAATTGCCGTTCCTGCTGTCATGTATATTCTTGCGGCGCTGCTTTCGGTAAGGGGTCTGCTGAGACAGAATACAGTGCTGCTCTTAAGCGGAAGTGCAGACGAGGGCAGGCGGAAGCTGCGCCGGGTCCTTGCCGGGAGAAAGCTGTCTTTTCGCGTCAAATTTGCTGTCCGCTCACTGATCGGAAGTCCGGCAAGAAGTTTTGTTGTCTTTCTGGGAATTTTCCTGGGCAGCTTTATCATGCTGACGGGATTCTCCATTTATGATTCGGCGAGGCATATGGCGGACACGGTACAGGAGGCGGCCGGCGAGTACGAATATCAGTACGTTTTAGGTGAACTTCTGTATGAGGATCCTTACGGCGGAGAGCTGATATTGGCGGCGCCTGTGGAGGATGAAAAGGGAGACGCGCTGACTGTGATGGGAACGGACAATGAGCAGTCTCTTTTAAACCTGACAGATAAGGAAGGACAGGAGATCAGTACAAAGGACGGATATTATATTACAAGCCTTACTGCATATCTGTGCGGGTGGGAAAACGGTGACCGGGTGACATTATATAATCCGCTGTCTCTGGAACAGATCCATATCAGAATCAGCGGAATCGTGGAAAATGATACTGCGCAGATTATTTATACTTCCCGGGCAAATGCTGCTGAGATGACCGGGGTGGACAAAAATGCAGGGAATATGATCATAAGCGAAGAAAGACTGGATATTCCGGAAAATATAGTAGAGAGAGAAAGCAGAAAATCTGATCTTAAAGAGCAGGTGGATACGATCATTGACCAGACCAGCTATATGATCGATACTATGGTGGGACTGGGAATCATGATCTGTATCGCATCTGTCTATGTAGCAGTCAATATGCTGGTATCAGAGAACCGCAGCAATATCTCCATGCTGAAAGTGCTGGGGTATCCGGACCGAAAGATCGGGCGCATTGTACTTGGCAGCAATCATGTCTTCCTGCCCCTGGGAATCCTCATGAGTATTCCTGCCGCATATGCTTTCTGCGGACTGTTTTTCCGGATGTTTGCCGATATGATGGGGATGCTGGTCAGCCCGTATCTGGAGCTTAAGAGCTGTATTATGGCTGCAGTCCTGACAGCAGGCAGCTATCTGGCGTCAATGCATTTCGTAGGATGGAAGACCAGAAAGGTGGATGCAGCGGAGTGCCTGAAAGCCCAGAGAGAGTAGGGATTCTTTTGATATACCAAAAACGTATGAATATCCATAAAAGACAGATATTAGACAGAGAACAGGAATTATATGATAATAATTAAAAATGGATTTCAAGCGGAGCGTTTAGAAAATGGAGAGATCGGCGTGAAATTGCGTGTACTGAAATACTTTTTTTAAGCCACAAAAAGGAACAGCGACATTTTGCATCTCCATGCTCATCCATGGCTCCCAATCCACGATGGCATAGCGTGATGGCATAAAGTCCAGTGACCGGATCTCTTCCCGAAGGCGATTGACCTGGCCTTCAGCAGCGTCAGGTGACTGGAGATCAAATGCGATGTATGCGTAAATTTCCCTCAGATCATTCATGGCTTCCGGGGAGTAAACAACGGAATAGACATCGCTCATATACCAAACTCCCTTTTAAGCTCAGCATCCACTTCATCTGCTGTATAGGTTTTGCCAGATTTCATGGACTCTACGCCCTTCAAAAGTTCAGCATCCAATTGTTCCCGGGTCATACCACCAATTGCTGTAGGCTTTGCTGAAGGAAGACGTAGTTCAAAAGGAATTCCCTTTGTCAGGACGATCTGGCTGTAGAACATCTGGATAGCACTGGATGGAGAAATACCAAGCTGGGAGAGAATGCTTTCAGCGTTTTCTTTTAAGGTTGTATCAATCCTGGCGTAAACTGCGGTTGTATTTGCCATATTCATCACACTCCTTTTTCTATATTATAGCTGTAAAACTTTGCAAATGCAAGTGAATGCAAGCAAATTAACATGGCTGAAGCAGGAGAAAGTATTCATAAAATGCATGATAAATGATAAAGAACAGGTATTAGACCTAGAAACTGATTCGACTTACAATATGTGTGAAGACAGAAAAGAACCTGACAGAAAACTGAAATGAATGGAAACCGAAAGGAAGTAAAAGATCATGAAAAAGAATATTGGAAAAAGTCTTGTACTTTATCCTACTCCGCTTGTCGTAGTAGGAACGAATGAAAGGATTGGTGAATATGGAATACGCAAAATCAGGAAACACGGACATCGAGGTGTCGAAGCTTTGTGTGGGCTGCATGAGTTTCGGAAAACCCGGAACGCTGCATGACTGGACGCTGGATGAATCCGGAACAGAGGAAATCGTAAAACATGCCCTTGACCTGGGAATTAACTTTTTTGATACTGCAAACGGATATTCGGATGGAACCAGTGAAGAATATCTTGGAAATGCACTGAGAAAAAATATTTCAAGAATACGCCGATCGAAGAGACAATGGAGGCTCTGAATGATCTGGTGGTATCCGGAAAAGTACGGGCCATCGGAGCGTCGGCTATGTACGGATACCAGTTCTATAATATGGAGCTTGCGGCCCGGGATAACGGCTGGGCACAGTTTGTGGCTATGGAGAATCATTACAATCTTCTTTATCGGGAAGACGAACATGAACTGATTCCTATCTGCCGTCAGATGAATGTTTCCCTCATGCCATACAGCCCTCTCGCAGCAGGACATCTGACACGGCCGGAATGGAATTCAGATTCTATCCGCAGCAAAACAGACCGGGCAGCCATGGGAAAATATGACCGGACTCAGGAGCAGGATATGGAGATCGTCCGCAGGGTTCATCAACTGGCAGAAAGATATGGTGTAAAAATGCAGCAGATCGCATTGGCATGGGAATGGGCAAAAGGAGTGACAGCGCCGATCATCGGGGCTACGAAAGCATCCCATTTTGATGACGCCGCCGGAGCGTTTTCGGTGAAATTGACAGCTGTTGGATGAGAAGAAATAATGGGATCAAAACAGGAAAAATTCATGGCTAATTGAAACATAGGGCAATAATTTTGAGGCACTGGAAAACAGCTCGTATGAAAAGGTATTTTCTTTATCATACGAGCTGTTTTCATTTTACTTACTGATGGCGGGAGTGCGGTTACATCCCCAGCTTCCATTGAGATGTCTCTTTTTGAAGCTCAACCATGTGCCGGTAAAGACCGCCCTGGGCCAGCAGTTCTTCCGGGGTGCCCTGCTGTGCCACACAGCCATTCTCCAGCACGACAATATGATCGGCACCGGCTACAGTACGCATCCTGTGGGCGATGACCAGCACCGTTTTACCCTGAAGCAGGCGGGAGAGAGCTTCCTGAACAGCACTTTCGTTTTCAACATCCAGGCTGGCGGTTGCCTCATCCAGAAGAATGACAGGCGCGTCTTTAAGCAGGGCGCGGGCGATGGAAATCCGCTGGCGTTCACCGCCGGAGAGGGTAGAACCGTTTTCTCCGATCATGGTCTGATAACCTTGCGGAAGTTTTTGTATAAATTCATCGCACCGGGCAGCCTTAGCAGCTGCGAAGACTTCTTCGTCCGTAGCTCCCCGGCGTCCCAGACGGATATTTTCCATTACCGTGTCCCGGAACAGCACTACATCCTGGAAAACCATAGAGTAGTATGTTAACAGTGTCTCGGGATCCACACCGGACACGTCCACGCCCCCAAGAGTAATTTTCCCTCTGGTAGCGTCCCAAAAGCGGGCGGCCAGTTTGCATGCGGTGGACTTTCCGCCTCCGGAGGGACCGATCAGGGCAGTTACTTCTCCCTGTCTGGCAGTAAAGCTTACATCTTCCAGTACACCGTCCCCTTCCCGGTAGGCAAAGGATACATGATCAAAGGTGATGTTGTAGTTTTCGGGCGTAAATTCTTTTGTACCCTCCTGTATCGGCTGTTCCAGAATAGAACGCATCCGTTCAATCTGCAGTTTTGTATTAAAGGTGGCGGCGATATTCTGCAGTACCAGCCCCAGCGGGTCATAAAGTCTTGCGGCGGCAAAAAGGAATCCGAGGAAATAGAGAAAAGAAAGTTCTCCGGCTGCAAAAAGCGCTCCGCCGGTCAAAATAGTAGTATCCAGACCCAGACGAAGGAAGGCCTGGGCGGAGCAAACAAACACGCCGGTTGCCAGCTCTGAGTGGATGGAGCCTTTCTCCATAGCGGCCAGTTTTTTCTCCAGTTTTTCCATATAGGCCTCCTGCCGGCTGCATGCCTTGATATCCCTTATGGTTTCCAGCCCCTCCTGAATGCAGTCGGCTACCGCACGTTTGTTTAGAATATTCCTTGTACCGAAGGAGTCCTGGATTTTTTTACTCCCTGCTGTGAGCAGAAGCGCCACTGGCACTACCCACAGTACGGCCAGCGCCATCCGCCAGTCGCAGAAGAACATGGCGGCACCGATCACAAGGGTAGAGAAAATAGATGCAAACAACTGCGGCACATAGTGGGAAAACATCTGATCCAGGCTGGAGCAGTCTGCAATCATGGTGGAGGTCAGGTCGCTTAGATCCCGGTTTCCGAAAAAACTCAATGGCAGCTGGCGAAGTGTCTCCGCCAGGCTTACCCGGCGGTTGGCGCTCTCCTTATAGGTCGCCAGATAAAGCGAAGCGTACTGGAACCAGTGAAGAATGAACAGCAGGATCAGGACAGCTATGCCAAAGCCCGCATAAATCCAAAAACCATCCATAGAGCTGCCTCCGTTTTCCATGGAATCTAAAAGATGCTGCACTGTAAAAAGGACGGCTCCCACCGGAAGCATCAGGCTTAGATTGCACACAAAGCACCAGGCTACTGCTTTTACCAGATCCTCTGCACCCTTTTCACTGAGCGCAAATAAATGCTGTAATTTTTTTGTCATACCGCTTCCTCCTTTCCCACCTTCCACTGGGCGCTGCGCTGGTAATCTTCCCACATGCCGGTATAAACACCATGCAGTGCAAGCAGGCTTTCATGACTGCCCTGCTCGATAACCCTTCCGTCACTCAGGACAATGATAGAATCCGCATTCTGTACGGTAGACAATCTGTGGGCGATCATCAATACGGTTTTGTTTTTGGTCAGCGCTTCAAAGGCTTTCTGAATCTGATGTTCATTTTCCGGGTCGGCAAAAGCCGTGGCCTCATCCAGCACCACAATGGGAGCGTCTTTCAGGATGGCCCGTGCCAGAGCAATCCTTTGCTGTTCACCACCGGAGAGATAAATGCCTTTCGTTCCAACCACAGTATCCAGGCCCTGCGGAAGTTTTTCCAGAATATCATCACACTGTGCGGCACGGGCGGCAGACAGAACCTCATCTCTGGAAGCTTCTGGTCTGGCGGCCCGTATATTTTCCAGAAGGCTCTCCTTAAAAAGCCGGGTATCCTGAAAGACAAAGGCCACTTGTCGCATCAGATCTTCTGTGTTCAGCTCCCGGACATTGATTCCGCCGATTGCGACAGTTCCGCTGTCTGTATCCCAGAAGCGGGGAATCAGGCTGGCGGCTGTAGTCTTGCCGCCGCCGGATGGCCCAACCAGCGCCGTTACCTGACCGGGGAGGACAGAAAAAGACACATCGTTTAGAGCCGGCCGGTCCGAACCTGGATAAGTAAAGCTTACATGGTCAAAGGATACAGCGGCATTTGCCGGACGTTTCTGTACCTTTGATTCTTCCATGGGTTCCTGGCCGAGGATTTCATCCAGACGGCCCACGGCTTCGTCTGCTTCCATGACAGCCTCACTCATATACATGATCCGGTTGATCATCTGACCGCAGGCGGGGGCAAACAGGGCATAGAAGATAAAGTTTACCAGCACCGTGCGTACATCCCTGCCGGAGGACAGCAGCAGCGCCGCCGGGATCAGCAGGGCGAAGGCTCCGTTGATAAAAGTCAGAAAACAGGTCTGCCCGATGCGGCAGCTCATGGCATACTGGCTGGCCAGATCGCTGTAATCTCTGATGGCGGCGTAAAAAGCCTTGAAGGAGTAGACTGTCTGCTGGAACATCTTTACAACCGGGATACCCCGGACATATTCTACCGCTTCGCCGCTCATACGCTCAATCTCCTTCTGGTACCGGTGGAAAAATCCTGCATTCTTTCCGCCCATCATCAGGCACATAGAGAGAAGAGCAAGAACCATGGTGACCAGGCATAGGAGTCCCATTTTCCAGTCAAAGAGAAACAGCATCACGATAGCAGCAACTGGCGTGACTATAGTTCCGGCCAGGTCGGGGAGCTTGTGGGCCAGCAGATCTTCCGTAAGTCCGGCGTTGTCATCAATAAGTTTCCTTAGCCGCCCTGACTGATTTCCCGTAAAGAATCCCAGAGGCAGTTTCAGCACGTGTGCCATGGCAGTACGCCGGATGTTCCGGGCGGTACGGAAAGCGGCGATATGAGTAGACATGAGTGCCGCAAAATACAGGGCGATACTGCCGATGGCGGTCCATACCGCCGTCCAGCCCCAGCGTGACAGGCCGGAGACTCCGGAAGGACTGGGCCAGGCTTCCAGTACATTCCTTGCCGCCAGCCAGACGCACACATAAGGGATCAGTCCCAGTACCGCAGACAGGGCGGAGAGGATACAGCCCAGCAGGGTAAGTTTTTTGTGTTCGCCCGCATAACTTAAAATGCGGGACAGGCTGCTTTGCTTTTTTTGCATCAAAAGAATACCTCCTTTTGCCTAAAAATTTATTATGAAGTTAGAATAAACTAACTATCATGCAAAAAAGATGGGGGCTATTGCCCCATCAATTTTAACCATCCGGCTGTATAAAAATCCCGCAGCTGATCCACGTAGCGCAGGGCTCTGTCTCTGGGCATATCGTGTACCACGATCTCGAATATCCCATTAAACATGCCGCTGGCGATGATATGACACATCTGCTCATCCAGTTCCGGAATATCATGTCCAAGGCGGCGAAGGACTTCCATATATTTCAGCGTGTATTCTACTTCCACCTCAACCATGTTATGGACAAAATGCTCATAGCTGGTGCCTTCTGACCGGCATAGCAGCAGTTTCACCGGCTCCCGGTGCTGACAGATGTATTCTACCATCCAGTGGATGCAGTCCGAGGACTCTACCCCCATGTGAGCCGGCTGCTGTTCTTCGGGAAGCTCGGCGAAGGAGGTCTGGGCCTCCATAAACTTCCCCATGAGGGCAGCGGCATGAGGCTCCACAATAGCGGCAAACAACGCCTCTTTGCTGGAAAAATATCCATAAAAGGCGCCGGTTGTCACGCCGGCCTTCTTTACGATCTGACGCAGGGAAGCACCAAGAAAGCCCTTGTCAGAGAACTCTTCCAGGGCGGCATGCAAAATATTTTCTAATGTGGCAGATGACTTGTCTTCCATAGTTGCCCTCCATATAACAGTGTCATATAACAATGTTATTATATGATGCGGGATAAGATTTGTCAATAGGAATGAATCTCTGTTTTGTGAGTTTTATTTGTTTACGATTAGTAGGTTTTTTCGGGAAGAGATACCTGTGTCAGATTTATGCAATATGACTTGACATCAGAAAATAATACGCTATAATGTTTCTTTGGAAACGGTTTTTACAAAAACTATAATCAGATAGAAGAGACATCGTAGGAAGGAAGCGAAAGGATATGGGACAAACGGAGCAAGAACAGGATGGAATACAGAGAGAAGAATACAGTGGATCAGAAAACGGAAATGACAATAAGGAGTTTCTGCGGACCGAGCCTCTGGGAAAGCTGCTTCTTAAACTGGCGCTGCCAACAGTAGCGGCGCAGCTGATCAATATGCTGTATAATATCGTTGACAGAATCTATATTGGACACATCCCGGAGATTGGCGCAACTGCACTGACAGGAGTAGGCGTGTGTATGCCGCTTATTATGATTGTTTCCGCGTTTGCGGCGCTGGTAGGATACGGTGGAGCGCCAAGAGCATCTATTTTTATGGGAAAGCATGACAAGGAGACTGCGGAAAAAATACTGGGGAATTGTTTTACGCTTCAGATTATGATTTCCGTTGTACTTACAGCAGTGCTGCTGATCTGGAACCGGGATTTCCTTATGGCCTTTGGCGCCAGTGAAAATACCATTGAATATGGCGTGAACTATATGAACATTTATGCGCTGGGGACGATCTTTGTGGAAGTTACGCTGGGAATGAATGCGTTTATCACAGCACAGGGCTTTGCAAAAACAGGTATGCTATCCGTGCTGATCGGAGCGGTTGCCAATATTATTCTGGACCCTGTCTTTATTTTCGGACTGGACATGGACGTACGGGGAGCTGCCCTGGCTACGATCATCTCACAGGCGCTTTCCTGTATCTGGGTGGTCAGCTTCCTGGGCGGAAAGAAAACGTTCCTGAAGATCAGAAAGAAGAATCTGGGGCTGACGTCAAAGATCATTCTTCCATGCCTGGCGCTGGGTGTTGCCACGTTTATCATGCAGGCAAGTGAAAGTGTGATCTCTGTATGCTTTAACAGTTCCTTACAGAAATATGGCGGAGATATTGCGGTCGGCGCAATGACGATCCTGACAAGTGTTATGCAGTTTGCCATGCTCCCGCTGCAGGGACTCGGACAGGGCGCTCAGCCGATCATCAGTTATTGTTATGGAGCAAAGGATACGGACCGGGTTCGGGGGGCGTTTAAGCTGCTTTTGAAGGTCAGCCTGGGATACTCTATACTTCTGTGGATTCTGGTCATGCTGTTCCCGGGAGGATTTGCAGCCATGTTTACATCGGATGCCCAGCTGATGGAATACACAAAGACTGCACTTCGTATTTATATGGCCGCAATGCTGCTGTTTGGCATCCAGATGGCATGCCAGATGACCTTCAATGCGCTGGGGAAAGCAATGGAGTCTATCGTTGTGGCAGTCATGCGGAAGTTTATCCTGCTGATTCCGTTGATCTATATTTTGCCGCATATCTTAACATCAGACCAGACGATGGCGGTTTATCTGGCAGAGCCTGTGGCAGACGTGCTGGCGGTAACATTTACGGCTGTTCTGTTCAGCATCCAGTTTAAGAAGACATTGAAGAATGTAGAAACAGCATAAGAATTACATGCAGGAGAAGGATAATGGTCAAAAGTGAATTAAAAGATCTGTATCTTGATGAATTGGATAAGGACATGTGGGAGGAGGAGACGCTCCCATTCCGGAGACTGATGTCTTATTACAGCTGTGCCGTGATGGAAATAGAAACGAAGCTTAGGGTACTAAATGAAGAATTTTCGCTGGAATATGACAAGAATCCCATCGAATCAATCGAGTCCCGCATTAAATCGAAAGACGGGATTATAAAAAAGCTGAAAAGGAGAGGCCTTCCCGTTACGTTAGAATCTATCGAAGAGCATATCTGGGATATTGCAGGATTAAGGGTGATCTGTTCATTTCCGGAAGATGTATATATGATCGAGCAGTGCCTGCTGGAACAGGACGACATTCGCCTGATCCAGCGAAAGGACTATATCAAGAATCCAAAGCCGGGCGGATACCGAAGTCTTCATCTGATCGTAGAGGTGCCTATCTTCTTAAAGAACCAGAAGAAATGGGTGAAAGCGGAGATCCAGCTTCGGACCATGGCGATGGACTTCTGGGCCAGCCTTGAGCATAAGCTGCGCTATAAGAAGGATCTTGACGAAGACATAGAAGGAGCAATCGAAGAAAGTCTGTGGATCGCAGCGGAAACCTGCTACAAATTGGATCAGGATATGGAAGCAGTAAGAAGAAAGATTCAAAAAGAATGACAAGAGACGTATTTTGTTTTTGAAGGCTGTGAAAAGAGGGAAAGAGATGAGAAAAACTACGGAAATGTTTATGGGGCTGAGAAGTCTGTTCCGGTTGTATGACAAGATGCTGAAAAAGGTCTGCACAGAGCATGATCTTACAGTTATAGAGGCCGATATCATCAGCTTTCTGCAGAACAATCCAGGAAAAGATACGGCAGCTGATATCGTGGAACTCAGGGGGCTCTCCAAGGGAGCAGTATCAAAAGCGGTAGAGTGCCTGATACAAAAATCCCTGCTGGAGCGGATCCCGGACACGGAAGACAGAAGAAAGATCCATTTGAAGATCATGCCGGGAGCCGGACCGGTAACAGAAAGCATAAATGAAGTAAAAGAAGAATTTGTAGGAACTATCCTGGCAGGATTTACAAAAGAAGAGCTGGAGATGCAAAGCCAGTTTCTGGACCGGCTGTTTGAGAATACGAAAAGAGCGATAGAAAGGTAGCGATCGGGGACGTACACTTTTAACAAAAGTGTACGTCCC
>OGYQ01000904.1_pt1 | contig 21079 bp, 16 predicted proteins | sample 1576641 | NCBI WGS metagenome assembly OGYQ01 (sample SAMEA3541476, study PRJEB24748) | human gut metagenome | biome: human gut; feature: human-associated habitat; material: faeces | place: China | collected 2012 | reverse complement strand
TAGAAAGAGGATATGCATATTTGTTATGTTGGCTGTTGCTATAGCACTGGTTTGGACAGCGTTATATATATCGTTTACAGTTCCTGGGAATACATTTATAGCAGGAGTACAAGGAAGATATTATCGTCCTCTTCTTTATCTAGGATTTATAATTTTTGAAAATAAATTATTATTGGTAAATATATCGGATAAAAAAATCAACATAACTGTATTGGCGCTGGCAGGAATCATTACAAGTGTTACAACAATAGAAATGTTTGGCCAATTTTGCATGTGAAAATAAAATATTTGCAAAATATATTTGTTGTGTTACAATTTAAAATTAAGGAAATATGCTTTGATCGTAGGAGGAACTTTAGTGTCAACATATATACAAAATTTTTTGAAATTTCGCCCTTTGTTGGGAGAATTAGTTGCAAGAGATATTAAAATTAAATATAGAAGATCAGTACTTGGAGTATTTTGGACATTGTTGAATCCGCTATGTATGATGGCAGTATTGTCAGTTGTATATTCAAATCTTTTTAAATTTGCAGTGGATAATTTTCCGTTATATTTGCTTAGTGGACAGGTGGTGTTTAACTTTTTTTCTGAATCTACAACTTCAGCTATGAGTGCTATTGTAGGTAATGCATCTTTGATAAAAAAAGTTTATATGCCAAAGTACTTATTTGTTTTGTCAAGAGTAATTTCAAGTGCTATTAATTTGGGTGCGTCTTTTTGTGCCCTGATTGTTGTGATGGCAGTAACAAGATCAGAATTACATTGGACTGTTTTACTGTCATGGTTACCATTAGTTTTTCTGATTATTTTTTCTGTGGGTCTAGGTATGCTTTTGTCTGCTCTCACGGTGAAATTTAGAGATGTAATGCATCTGTACTCAGTATTTATAACAGCTTTAATGTATTTGACTCCTGTCATCTACCCTATGAATATTTTGCCTGGTTGGCTTGCGAAAATTGTTCTTATTAATCCAGTGACTAACATGGTAATGATGTTTAGAGATACAATTATGTATAATTCATTGCCATCTGTTTTTAACTTGGTGGTTGCTCTTGTAGAGTCTTGCGTTATGTTGATAATTGGCATGTATGTTTTTTATAAAAATCAAGATGAGTTTATTTTAAATATTTAGGAGAAGCTAAATGGAAAAACAACATATGATTGAAGTGAATAATGTTTCAATGAAGTTTAATCTTGCTTCTGAAAAGTTAGATAGTTTTAAAGAGTTTGTAATAAAAACAATTAAACATCAAGTAACATATGATGAGTTTTGGGCGTTGACGGACGTTTCCTTTTCTGTAGATAAAGGAGATGCATTAGGATTAATTGGCCTAAACGGATCTGGGAAGAGTACAATGCTAAAAGTAATTGCAGGTGTCTTAAAACCAACGAAGGGAAATGTTGTGGTTAGAGGGACGGTTGCTCCGTTGATTGAATTGGGGGCAGGATTCGATGCAGATTTAACGGCTAGAGAAAATGTGTTTTTAAACGGTGCTATATTAGGCCACTCCAGATATGAAATGGAGCAGCATTATGATGATATTGTGAATTTTTCTGAGCTTGGAGAATTTATGAATGTCCCTGTGAAGAACTTCTCTTCAGGTATGGTTTCAAGACTGGCATTTGCTATAGCAACTATTGGAACTCCGGATATATTGATTGTTGACGAGGCTTTATCTGTTGGAGACTTTAGATTCCAAGAAAAATGTGAACAGAGAATACAAAAAATGATAGATCAGGGGACTACTATCTTGTTTGTTTCACATAGTATTGCTCAGGTAGAAAAGCTGTGTAATAAAATAGTATGGTTGGAACATGGTAAGATACGGCGCAAAGGGGATGTTAAAGAAATTTGTGAGGAGTATAAGAAATCATAAAGGAGTTTATGGTAATGAGAAAATATTTCAAATGGTTAGGCGTTATATTGGTGGTTATAGTGGCTTGTTTTGCATATTCACATATTGATAAAATGCATGCCATATTTAATGAAGATGTTGATCCAAGCTTATATGTTGGATCTGAGGTTCAGTCAAAAGAGATATTTGAACAAAAATTTGTTTCTGATGAGAACGCATTAGATGGAATTGCTTTAAAATTTAATATAACCGGTGAGAATATAGAAAAAGTTAACCTGGTGTATGAAATAGCAGATGAGAGTGGAGAAACTATCAGATCAGGGGAATTATCTGGCGATAAGTTTCAGAATCAAAAGTATAACAAGCTATCATTTGAACGAATTAATAATAGCAAGAACAAAGAATTCATATTCAGATGTTATACAGAGAATAACGATGAAGAAAACGGAATCAGCTTTTTGAAAGAAGGTGATACGCTTGTAATGAAATGCTATATGTCTAGATTTGATTTTGAAACATTTATTATTGCAGTTGCTTTGTGTTTGTATGTAATTGTATTTATGAATATATTATTTAAAATGTTTAAGGAGTAAGAGATGGATGCTACTGTTGTGATTCCAACTAAAAATGCAGGGAAAGGCTTGGAGAGAACTCTGAAAATGGTTTTCGCTCAGAAAACAAGATATACTTATGAAGTGATCTGTGTTGATTCTGGCTCGAAAGATGAAACATTATCTATTATTAACAGATACCCATGTAAATTATATCAAATCAAGCCCGAAGAATTTGGACATGGTAAAACAAGGAATTATGGAGCGACGAAAGGGACTGGCGAATTTATTGTTTTTATTACCCAGGATGCAGCGCCTGCAAATGAAGTTTGGTTGGACAATCTTCTTCAAGCAATGAAATTAGATGATGACATAGCAGGAGGATTTGGAATTCATTATCCTTATGAGGATTGTAATGCATTGGATCGAGTAGATTTAGTAAGACATTTTCAAAATTTTGGAGAATCAAATCGGATTTTCTTTATTGATGATATTGAAAAATATAAATCGGATAAAGGATATATGCAATATCTGGCTTTTTTTTCTGATAACAATGCTTGTTTAAGAAGAAGTGTATGGGAAAAATATCCATATCCAGATGTTGACTTTGCCGAAGATCAAGTTTGGATGCGTCAGATGCTTGAAAAAGGCTATAAAAAAGTCTATTGCCCTACAGCAGCAGTCTATCATTCACACAATTATCAATTAAAAACATACTATCAACGGTTTTTTGATGAATATAGAGGGCTATATAATGTATACCAGTATGTTATTTCCGATAGTTGGTGGAAGTTACCAGTTTTATGGGCTAAACATGTTAGGCGAGACCTTGCTAATATTAGATCTCAGCAAATGTCAAAGAAAGATAAATTGTATTGGCTATATTATTCAATAGTTAGGAATCATGCCCGCTATTACAGTGGATATAAGGGTGGAATGTGGCATTCTTATAGTAAAAGAAAAAAAGAGAGATTAGATAGAAGATATTCACAACAATATAGGCAAAGGAATGCATAAGATGAGTAAGATAAAAGAAATAATAAAGAAAGTTTTAGCGAAATTGCATATATATAAGGATCGGCCGGCACAACAATCTACAGAAAAGACGAGACCAGATTTTGAGATTGCAACAAGGAATATGCCTTATTTCTCATTTGGAAATAGGCAAATGAGAAACAGTTTAGAACGTAATCCGAAAATCGCAATTCAGGTTCATATATTTTTCCTTGAAGTTATAGAGGAAGTGGTTTCTGTATTAAATTATATGCCGTTTAAATACGATTGTTACATTACAACAGATAGTATAGAAAAAAAGGATACAATATCTAAAGTAATACGAAACAATTGCAATCCTGATTTTTTGCAGGTGGATGTTATGGAAAATAGAGGGCGAGATGTAGGACCGTTTATTCAACAAATGTCTCCTGTAATAGGTCAATATAAGTATATCGCTCATTTGCACACTAAGAAATCTAAACATACAGATTTTGGCGATGATTGGCGACATTTTCTTTATCGTAACATGTTTGGAGGAAAAGAGAATATTTGGAGTATTATAAATGAGTTTGAAAATAATCCTAGTTTAGGATTAATAATACCAGAAGTATATCCAATTGTGCGAGAATTAATGAATTGGGATAATACAAAAGAAGATGTAGCGAGCCTTTTAAATAAAATGCATTTGTCTAGTGATCTACCAGAGAGGCCTATGTGTCCGGTTGGTGATATATTTTGGGCTAGAGTAGATGCAGTTAAACCTTTATTTGATTTAGGAATAAAACAGTGTGACTTTCAAGAGGAAGCTGGACAGTTAAATTATACGCTTGCACATGTGATTGAAAGGGTTTGGTGTTATTTAGTTACGTCTCAGGGATATGACTATAGAGTGTGGATTAATGGGCGGGAGACGGTAGGCAGTACCTATAGTGATGTTTGTCGAGCATTGATTTATGCGATAAGGGAACCGATAGCGGATTACGAGTATAAGATTATAGAGAGAACAGCACAGGAATTCGATTGCGTTTACATTGCGAGTGATAAAAAGCTGGAAGTAGAAAAATATCCGTGGTTGAAAAAATATGATTTGTTTTTTTCTGATAATAAGCGTACAGAAATAATGTGGAGTGAAGCTTTAAAAGCAGAAAGAGACAAATTTAAAAAATATGATGAAATTGCTTTTATGGATAATTCGCTTATTGGTCCTTTGTTTGATTTGGGAGAGATTATGAACAAAATGACGGCGGAGGGCTGTTCAATGTGGTCATTGTTTAAAGCTCCAGTATCAGAGTCTGCTTTCGTGATGTTTGATTTGAAAAAAGCAAAATTTGAGGAAATTATAAAAGTTTTAGAGAACAATCTATCTGTTGGGGAAGCATATGTGAAAGAAAGCGCTTATATAGGGGAATGGTTATTTGTAAAAAAGCCTAATACAGAATTATGCTTTGATTATATTATTTTGCATTCTCCGTTTGTTAAGAAGCAATGTTTAAGTTGCTTGCCTCAAAATGAAAAGAAGTTAGTGAGGAACTTTTTTGAAATTTTGAAAAGATTATAATTTATGAATTGAAGGTGGAGTAACATGCGAAGAGATGAAAATATAATAAAGCGTGGAGTTAGACTGATAAAGAGAAGAGGAATAAAAGGTGCATGCGAAAAGGTGGGGGCAAAACTTCATATTGTGCCTGATAAAACGGATTTACTACTCAGCTTAAAGTTTATTATGGATCAGTCAGAAATACCGTTAAATAATGAAGAATATAAGAAACATAGTGATGATGAAATAAAATTATTAAACTGGGTTATACCTGAGATGGGAAAAGGATCAGGCGGACATACGACAATATTTCGTATGGTGTCACATTTGGAAAATATGGGATTTCATAGTCGGATTTATTTATATATGTCTCCGAACTATAGAAATAACAAAGCGGTTGTGGAATTTGTAAGAGAATATTTCCCTCTGTTGGATCATAGAGTTGAACTATTTTGGGATGTTTCCCAAATGTCTTTTGCACATGCAACATTTGCTACATCGTGGGAAACGGCATATTATGTCAGAAGATATAAAAATACGTTGGCCAGATGCTATTTTGTGCAAGATTTTGAACCTTATTTTTTCCCAAATGGTTCATATTATCATTTGGCAGAAAATACTTACCGCTTTGGTTTATATGGAATTACAGCTGGTGACTGGCTAAAAGAAAAACTTGAAAAAGAGTATGGCATGTGGACTAGAAGTTTTGGATTTTCTTATGACAAATCAGTGTACAAGCCATGTGTTAAAAAAGGATTGTCAAAAAAAATATTTTTCTATGCAAGACCTTATACTCCTAGAAGAGATTTCGAAATAGGAGTGCTGGCGTTGAGTAAGGTTTGCAAACAGATGAGAGATTTGACAGTTGTATTTGCAGGAGAAGACCTTAGTAATTATGTGATTCCGTTTAGGCATGAAAACCATGGTATTGTGTCGGTTGAACAACTTGCTAAATTTTATGAAGAATGTGATATGTGTTTAGTTGTTTCTGGCACGAATTTATCACTTCTTCCGTTGGAGATTATGGGATCAAATTCCGTGGCAATATGTTCTAGAGGTGAAAATAGTTCCTGGTTAGTTAATGATGAAAATGCTATTATGGTAAATTATGATCCTGTCGAAATAGCAGATAAAATTCTTTATTATTATCAGAACCCAGAACAACTCGGACTTATCAGAAAAAAAGGTGTAGAATTTGCCCAAAAAACTTCTTGGGAAAAAGAAGCTGAGAAGATCAAGGATGCGTTACAGGAAATATTGAGGTAGAGATTAGTTACTAATGTAATGGGAAAAGAAAGGAAAGGATAACTATGAAAAGAGGGATTGCGTTAGTACTTGCATTGCTTATGATAATAGTAGGGAATGGAACTACTTTGAATGCAAGTGACGTGTTGAGTGAAACTGAACAGTCTCAAGAGACCATTAGTATTGAAGATAGTGCTGGTAATAACCAGGAGAGTGTATCTGGTGAAGCAGAGGCACAGGATGAAGTTTTAAGTACAGATGAAGACTCCGCTTTAGGACAAGCGGGCGAAGATGTTGAAAGCAAGATTAATTCTACTGCGGAAGAGGAAAGTAGTGTTACAGACACAGAAGAAGTTATTCCTGAAAACATTGCAGAACAAGATGCAGTGGCGTTTATTTATCTTGATGAAGCTGTAGTGTCGAATTCGCAGGAACAAAATGTAGTTGTTAGTTTTGAGAATCAAGAACTTTCCATAAGTAATCTAAAGCTGTTTTATAATAACTTGAATGATGGACGAGAATATGAAGCTGTGGCTTCTCGCATTGAGGGAGGAAGTGTACTGATTCCCTTGAAAATTGATGAGTCTATAACACCGGGCCAGTATCGTTTGGAAAGGATCGAATATGATTCGGTAAATGGGCCAAAGGAAATACAGTTTACGGATGATTATTTATTTGAAGTTGTTGAGGGAAATGATGCGGTTGACATTGAAGATGTGAGTACATATACTATCGATGAAAACGAGCAGTTAGTGGAAGGATCTTCAGAGGGTATTGATAATCTTTCGGCAACTATTACAGATACTTTAGAAGAAAGCGATTTTGAAGTAACTAATAATCTTACAGAGCAGGATAAAGTAAAAGAAACTCGCACAGGAGCAACTACAGCAGCAAGATCCAATTTTGTTGTAGCAATTTGTGCTGGGCATGATGATAATCATGCAGGGGCAGCTGCTAATGGCTTGAATGAGGAAAAACTTACTCTGAAGGTTGCGCAGTATTGTCGCGACGAGTTGTCAGCATACCCTGGAATCACCGTAGTTATGATACGAGATAGTGGGACATGCCCTATTAATCCAAGTGGTTCTGTGAATGACTGCTTGCGTGGAAGAGTAGATCGTGCAAAAGCTGCGGGAGCTGACTTATTTATAGATCTCCATTTTAACTCTGCTTCAGCAGGAGCGTATGGAGCTGAAATTTGGTATCCTAATGATCACTGGAAAGCTGAAATTGGCCAGAAAGGAGAAGAGTTAGCTAGCGCAATTATAGTGGAGCTGGAAAAACTGGGGTTATACAATCGTGGTATTAAAATTAAAAATACTGTTAACGATAAATATGTGGATGGAAGTACACAAGATTGGTATTTTACCAATAGGTATTGTAAAGAACAGGATATTACAGGGATTATCATAGAGCATGCTTTTTTAACTAACAGTGGCGATGCTAGTAAATTACAAAATGAATCTTTTATACAGTCATTAGGAATTGCCGATGCTACAGGAATTGCCAATTACTTGGGACAGTTCAAAATAGATTATTCACCTGTTTTCGATTTCGAATATTATTTGGACAGATATCCAGAAGTTGCGGAGGTATATGGATATAGTGAAGAAGCGGCCTTGCAACATTTCATTAATTTCGGTATGTCAGAAGGCAGGCGAGGGAATGAAGAGTTTAATGTAAAATCTTATAAAAATCGCTATCCTGATTTGCGGCTTACCTTTGAAGACGATTTGCCATCGTATTATATTCACTATATTACAAATGGAAAAAGTGAGGGAAGGATTGCTACCGGTGATGTGGAGCTGGTTCCAATTACAGTGTATAATGGAATAGACTATTCACCAGTATATAATTTTGAATATTATGTTTCTCGGTATTCTGATGTGAAAAACGAATATTCAGACAATGATGCGGGGGCAATTAAGCATTTTGTGAATTCCGGAATGCGGGAAGGAAGAGTTGGATGCGAAGATTTCAGCCCGAGAGTATATAAAAATAAATATTCTGATGTAAGAAGTGCATTTGGGGATGATTGGAAGCAATATTATCTGCATTATTTATATCAAGGAATGAATGAAAAGAGGACAGCAAATATAAATGAAGATCTAGAACCATCTGATCCGGAGCCGGGTGATCAGCCTGATTTAGATAAAGTGACAGTCTATAATGGGGTTGATTATTCCGCAGTATATAACTATGATTACTATTTGGAACATAATTCAGACGTAAAGAAGGTCTATGGTGATGATCCGGAAAAAGTACTTCAGCATTTTGTGGAATTTGGAATGTCTGAAGGGCGACAAGGAAGTTCTGGATTTAATGTCACATCTTATCGAAATAGATATCAGGATTTGAGAATATCATTTGAAAAAGATATCAAAGCATATTATTTACACTATATATCGTCTGGCCAGAAAGAAGGACGTAAAGCCACGGGAAAGATAGAAATGGTTCCTATAACGGTGTATAATGGTGTGGACTATTCTGCTGTATATGATTTTTACTTTTATATTGATAGGTATAGCGATTTGCAGGGTGAATGCGAAGATAATGATGTGGCTGCAATTAAACATTTTGTGAATTTTGGAATGGCTGAAGGCAGGCAGGCTAGTGCGGATTTTAGTGTGAAAGTTTATAAGAACAGATATCCCGATTTGCGGACAGCTCTTGGGGGTGATTTGAAGGCATATTATCTTCATTATTTGTCAAATGGAATAGGAGAAGGCAGAACTGCAACAGGATCTGCAGACTTAGTTGGCTATGTAACAGTCTACAAAGGAATCAATTATGCCAATGTATATGATTTTAACTATTACATAGATCATAATAGTGACATTAGAAAGTTATATGGAAATGATGATGTAAAGGCTTTAGAGCATTTTGTACAATTTGGTATGAATGAAGGGCGCCAGGGCTGTGAGGAGTTTAATGTTAAGGCATATTATAATAATTATGCAGATTTAAGAAAATCTTACGGAAGCAATTACGCATTATATTATTTGCATTATATAAATTGGGGTAAGGCAGAGGGACGCAATGCAAAAACATTTGTATATACTATGATTATGGGCAACTCAAATGTATCCATAGATCAGATGGTTAAATATTACAAATCCAAAGCAGATTATCCTGCATTTTATGCAAAATCCGACGCACCCACATTAGAGTCATTTTGTCAAATATATTTAGAGGAATGCGCGAGAGAAGGTGTGAAGACAGAAGTGGCATTTTCACAGGCTATGAAAGAAACTGCTTTTTTAAAGTATGGTGGCGATGTGAAAATCGAGCAATATAATTTTGCGGGACTGGGAGCTACAGGTGGCGGAGCCCCAGGGAATAGTTTCCCAAGTGTGAGGATTGGGATAAGAGCTCAGGTACAACATTTAAAGGCATATGCATCAGAAGAGAGCCTGAATAGTGAATGTGTTGATCCTCGTTATCAATATGTAGACAAAGGGTGTGCGCCTTACGTGGAGTGGTTAGGAATTCAAGAAAATCCGGAACATAAAGGCTGGGCTACAAGTCCTGGATATGGGTATAGTATTATTAATGATTATATGAAAGCTATGTTGGCTATATGATTTTAGCTAAGGGGAGTGGAATTGAATTCTGCTCCTTTTATTTTTTTTGGTATGTGATATAATAGCAATAAATGATTTGATGGATATTGTACGTCTATTTTAAAGTACATATTATACATATAATACCTATTGTGATTGAGAGGAGTTAGAAATGGATAAAGTAACTGTTTGGCTGACATCATATAACCATGAAAAATTTTTGCGAGAGTCTATTGAGAGTATTCTAGCTCAGACATATACTCAATTTATTCTCTATATTGTTGATGATTGCTCTCAAGATGGAAGTTGGGAAATAATACAGGAATATGCACAGATGGATTCGAGAATAAATGCAATACGGCATGAAAAAAATATGGGAGTGTCAGGATTAGCATCTTGTGTAAATGATTTGCCGGGAGAATATATTGCAATAGCGCATAGTGATGATGTATGGGATGAACATAAATTAGAAAAACAAATAGAATACCTAGAAAATCATAAAGAGGCAGGGGCTTGCTTTACTTTGGTGCAATTGATAGATGATAATGGTAGGAGTTTTGAGAATGAAAAGCATCAGTTAAATAATATATTCCAAGAACCAAATCGAAACAGATATGAGTGGCTACATTATTTCTTTTTCAATAGAAATTGCTTATGTCATCCGAGTGCAGTGGTGAGAAAGAATGCCTATTCGGATTATCAATTATTTCCAAAGGGATTGAATGGTTATCCTGATTTCTTTCAATGGGTGCGGTTGTGTAAAAATGCGGAAATTTATATTGTGCAGGAGCAGTTGACGAAATTTCGTGTTCATACAGGGGAAGAGAATGATAGTGGAGAAAAACCGGAAAATTTGAAAAGAATTAATATAGAGGAAATATTTGTGATGGAACAATACAAAGAACTCATTGATACGCATGAGGTTGTAAAAGTATTTCCTGAAACAAAACAATACATTATAAATGGGAGTATGATAGAAGAATATGCGTTAGCTCGGATGTATTTGCAAGGACCGGGTCCCGCACACTGGATAATTGGCTTTAAAATGTTGTATGATCTTTTTCAGGATGATAATAAGGCAGAAGCCATAAAACAAAAGTATGGATATACGAAAAAAAGTTATAATCAAGATAAGCAAAAATATGATGTTTTTAATATTGTTCCTCAAGAAAGATACCTTCATATTACACTATTCTTTGACAGAGGAATAGGATACAATGAAGATGATTGCATAAAGCAAGCCGTCTATATACCAGTGACTGGGAAGTATAAAATTGAATTTGCCTTAACAGATGAAATTTGTAAAAACGTTCAAAAAATTAGGATTGACTTAGATGAAGGCTGTTATCGGAAGTTTAAACTTCAGAAAGTTATGATTGGGGATAGACATGGAGATCTTCGTGCCGTTAATGGAGAAAAAGATGCAGAGGAATGGGATGTTTTTTACACAGCTGATCCTCAATATGAAATGACAAACATACAAAGTGGGATATTATCCATAACAGGAATAACTGAAATGATAGAGACAAATAAGGTCGATAATTATTTTTACAATATAAAAGTAGAAAAAGAGCAACTGATGAGAGAAACGGATGCTATCCGTAAGGAATTGGAAAAAATTAAAAAATCAAAAATCTATAAAACCCTGTCTTTTTTAAAAAAAATTAAAAATAAATTGTTTTTGTTTTAAAATTTCATGGTTTTGAGAAATATTTTTGTTTTGTGATTTAAACCATTGATTAAGTCTTTAAACATTTGCCGGCTATGATTAAAAATGATTTGTGCTGATGCCTAGAGTATAGAGAGCAAGTAATAGTGTAACTCAATTAATGGTAATTAAAAACATTGAGAGGAAATGTGTAGGTAAAGATAATGATGAGAAAAATATTATTACTTGGTGGATCAGCTCAACAGGTTGAGGCTATTAAAACAGCGAAACGATTAGGATATTATACGGTTCTATGTGATTTTCTGACGGATAATCCAGGGCAATATTATGCAGATAAATTCTACTTGACTAGTACTACAGATAAAGAGGCCGTGTTAAAGGTTGCTCAGGATGAGCAAATTGGGGGAATTCTTGCATATGCGTCTGATCCAGCAGCGCCTACAGCAGCATACGTGGCAGAGAAAATGGGGCTTGCTGGCAATCCATATGAATCAGTGGAAATTCTTTGTAATAAAGATCGGTTTCGTGCATTTCTTGCAGAACATGGCTTTTGTACACCAAAAGCAAAAGGATATGGAAATATTGAGGATGCTTTGACAGATTTGCTAAATGGGGTGTTTCAATTTCCAGTTATTGTGAAACCGGTAGATTCCTCGGGGAGTAAAGGTGTCGCTAAAATTGGGGTGGCAAATGAAGCAAAACAAAAGCTGTTGGAGGCAATGTCATTTTCAAGAGGGAAGAGGATTATCATTGAGGAATTTATAGAGAAGTATGGTTATCAGATTGCTGGAGATGGGCTTTCGATTGATGGTGAACTTGTGTTCCGATGTTTTGGTAATGATCATTTTAATGGAAAATGTCAAAATCCTTTTGTACCAGTGTCTGCCAGTTTTCCCTATAATATGCCAGCTGATATTCAAGACAAAATTCATTCGGAGATCCAGCGTTTGCTAACGGCGTTAAAGATGCGTACAACTACTTATAATTTTGATCTGCGAATAGATAAGGATTTTAATGTATATTTAATGGAGGTGGCACCAAGGGATGGAGGGAATTATATCCCTGACGTAATAAGGTATGCCACGGGAATTGATCTTGTAGAGTGTGCTGTTAAGGCTGCGATGGGAGAGATAATTCATCTTGGGGAAATAAGTGCACAAGGGTATTATTCTTATTTTGCAGTGCATAGTCTAGTGCCAGGGATTTTACAAAAGATAGAATTATCTTCGGAAGGGAAAAAACATATAATTGAGAACCATATTATAAAAAAGCATGGAGATAGAATTGAAGCATTCACGGGAGCTAATACTACATTGGGATGTTTAATTATGAAATTTGATAATATGGAGGAGATGTTATATATGATGGATCATTCAGAAGAATGGTGTTCTGTACAATTGAAAAAAGAGAGATAGACTTGCCGAGGAGTAATAAAATAGTACCGTTTTCTAAAAAGATAGGTCGTAAATTGGTAAAGTTTAATTTTTGTGAAAAGCTGAAAAAGATTTTATATTTACTTTTTTGGTTAGTGGTTGATATGTTGCGTGTTTGATTAGGTACTACTATAAGGAGCAAAATGGATATGAGAGAATATGGGGGATATATTGAATTTGAAACATTTTTAGGTGAGATGCTATATGAAGATGGAATTGCCTTAAATTGTGGCCGAAATGCATTAGAATATCTTTGTGAAGTAAAGAAAATTCGTAAATTATATATTCCCTATTTTTTGTGTGCCTCAGTACCAAACCTTTGCAAAAAGATAGGAGTTGAATATGAGTATTATAGCATATCGAAAGAGTTTAAGCCACTTTTTGATAGGGCGCTTGGAAATGATGAGTGGCTGTATATAGTTAATTACTATGGACAGTTATCCATGGCTGTTTTAGAAGAATTGAAAAAGAAATATATTAGGATAATCATTGATAATACTCAGAATTATTTCCAGATGCCTGTAAGGAATGTTGATACATTTTATTCTTGTCGTAAATACTTTGGTGTGTCAGATGGAGCAATTCTTTATACAGATACATTGATTGACCGAGAACTTCCATTGGATGAATCTTTTGAACGAATGGGGTTTCTACTTGGAAGGTTTGAACGTACTGCAAACGAATTTTATTTTCAGTATAAAGCTAATAATAAGTTATTTGCAAGCGAACCACTCAAAAGGATGTCAAAGTTAACAAGGAATATTTTGCATGGTGTGGATTATGAAAGAGTAAAAAAGGTGCGTACGGATAATTTTACATATTTCCATGTGAAATTTGGAGACGTAAATCGTTTGCACTTGACTGTCCCGGAAGGGGCGTTTATGTATCCACTATATATTGAAAATGGTGTTGCTGTTAGAAAAGAACTTCAGAAAAAAAGGATTTATATTCCTATATTATGGCCTGAGGTTTTTGACGTATGTAATGAAACAAATTTAGAGTATAATTTGGCGAAGAACATTCTTCCCCTACCTGTTGATCAACGATATGGAGAAGATGATATGGAATATATATATACGGAAATTATGAGGTGTATTAGTGTGTGAGCGAAATTGACAGATTTTATATAACTATTTTTGAATTAGTGAAAATATAGCATGTGTTTATGTACGTATTGGGTGAAAGGTAAGGTAGATGGATGAATAAACTGAAAGGTAAAAAATTACTGATTCTTGGAGCAACTGAGGGGGAGACAACGCTTGTGAAGCGGGCTCAAGAATTGGGTGTTTACGTAATTGTAACAGACTATAATACAGATTATGCGCTAAGTCCGGCAAAAAATATTGCTGATGAATGCTGGGATATTAGCTGGTCTGATATCGATAAACTTGAAAAGAAATGCATTGAGGAACGTATTCATGGTGTGACGGCAGGATATAGTGAATTTAGGGTGGAAAGCCTTATTAAATTATGTTCTAGATTAAACTTACCGTGTTATGTTACGGAAGAACAGCTAGAAATTACACGGGATAAGGTCAGATTTAAAGAATGTTGTCGTGAAAATGGAGTATCAGTAGTAAAGGATTATGCCTCCGTTGATGAAGTGGACGAATATCCTGTGATTGTGAAACCAGTCGATCGGGCTGGTTCTATTGGGATTAGTGTTGCTACTAATAAAAGCGAGTTGGAAACTGCTTGTGAGTATGCATTAGAAAATTCGGTTAGTAAACAGATAATTATTGAAAAATATATGGGTAAGGGTTCTAAAATTGATTTTTATTATGCAGTAGAAGGCGGAGAGATTTCTTTAATATCGACTTGTGATACTCTTAATGCAAAGGATAATGGGTATGAGCGTGTTGTACAAAGTGCATGGCTTTATCCATCGAAATATATAGCTTCTATAATACATACTACGGATCCTGGACTAAGGAAAATAATACAAGCTATGGGAATAACATATGGATGCATTGCCTTTTCGGGATTTATATGTGAAGGCGGTACGGTTGACTTTTTTGAATGTGGATTTCGTCTTGAAGGAGGACATCAATATAATTATGTCGCTTGCAAAGGCCCATATAACTACTTGGACTTATTTATTCTTCACGCTTTACAGGGAAATTTAGACGGTATTGTTTTATCAAATCAAGATGAGAACCTTCGTGCGGTTACAGTTAATGTTTATGCTAAAAAAGGAATAGTTACTCAAATAGAAGGATTTGAAGATGTTATGCAGATGCCCGATTGCTGTTTGGCATTAAAGCAGGGGAGGATTGGAGAGGTTTGTCTTGATAGTAGTTCTATTTTAAATAAGGTTGCGATGTTCCAGTTTGTAAATCATTCTCCGATGCAATTGAGGAAAGATGTTGAAAAAATGTATGAGTTATTTAGTGTATATGATGAGTACGGTTCCGATATGATTTATGACAGAATTGATATATCTCTAATTGCACAATGGTGGGGATTGGAAAATAATAACGAAATCCAGATTAAGATAAAGGATGATTCGGTTTCGTATGAGGAGATCCAACAAGTGCTTGACAAGGCACATGAAGAAAATGGTAAACACGGTCTTATATATGCGACTGCGAATCAAAGCGTTGAAAAGCTGATTGGTAAAATTGGAAAAGGAATTTGTTTTGTTGCAATACAAATAGACAATAATGGGAATAGGCGAGTTGTAGGAACTTGTACATTAGAGAAACGTGTATTGAAATATTGGTACGTTAATGAAAAAAATGAGTCAATTCTTTTACTGAAATTGGTGGGGGTTCATCCTGATTTTAAGGGAGTAGGAATTGGAAGAAAGTTAATCAGGTTTTGCTTAGATTATGCGAAAGAACATCATTACAAAATGATCGTAACAGATAGTGCAGAAGAAAACATGCCGTTTAGAAAAATGATGACACATTTTGGTTTCAAAGAAGTTGATTGTGTTAAATATGCTGCAAATAGTTTTATCTCTACGGTGTATGCAAAATGGATCGACTGTAATTGTCCATGGACAGATGATGTCTGTAGAAAACATTATGCATTGCGGCGAGAAGAAATTTTGATTACTAATGAAAATAGGATATAGTAAAATGCAGCTTTTTGAATCATGAAGAAGATGAGTTTATTATGTACGCTGAACTTAGAGTGGTGTCATAGAAAATTATAAATATGTTTTAGAGGAAAGTTATGGATAAAATATTTGTTACAAGATCATCAATGCCTGAGTTTGAAGAATATGTTGAGGAAATTAAAGACATGTGGACTACTCACTGGCTGACTAATATGGGACCAAAGCATAAGCTTTTTCAAGAAAAATTAAAAGAATATTTGAATGTAGAAAATATAGAACTTTTAGTAAATGGACATATGGCTTTGGAGTTAACCTTGCAAGCTATGAATCTACAAGGTGAGGTAATTACTACTCCGTTTACCTTTGCGTCAACAACTCATGCCATTGTTCGTAATGGTTTGGAGCCAGTTTTTTGTGACATTGATCCGGAGACCTTTACTATAGATGTTGAAAAGATTGAAGAGCTAATTACGGATCGTACATGTGCTATTATGCCAGTACATGTCTATGGAAATATATGCAATGTAGAAGAAATAGCACGAATTGCGGATAAGTATGAGTTGAAAATTATTTATGATGCGGCACATGCTTTTGGAGAAACTTATCATGATGTCGGTGTTGGAAATTATGGTGACGCTTCATGCTTTAGTTTTCATGCAACTAAAGTATTTAATACTATTGAAGGGGGAGCGGTCTGCTTTAAAAATCAAAGTTTAGGGGCGAAATTGTATGAATTAAAGAATTTCGGTATACATGGACCGGAAGAGGTAAGTGCGGTAGGGGCAAATGCCAAAATGAACGAATTTTGTGCAGCGATGGGAATTTGTAATTTAAGGCATGTGGAAAAGGAAATAGACAAGAGAAAAAATATTACATTGCTGTATCGAGAATACTTGGAAGGTGTAAATGGACTCATCTTAAATAAAAAACAAAAAGGTGTAAAATATAATTACGCATATTTTCCTATTGTGATAGATGAACGGCTTTTTGGAGCAAGCAGGGAAGAGGTTGCAGACAGACTAAAACAAAATGATATTGTGGCGAGAAAATATTTTTATCCGCTTACAAATCAATTTGAATGTTTCCATAATAAGTATAAAACATTTAATACACCGGTGGCAATGCACATCAGCAAAAGAGTATTGACTTTACCGTTATATGCAGATTTGTCAGAAGAAAACGTGAAGAAGATATGTGAAATAATTTTGAGCTGTAAGGATAATTAGAAGTCTGGCGTTAAGGGAAGGAATAAATACTTTTTTCTGCTATCCTTACTGGACATAACAGCTAAATTCCCTTATAATTTTTTCAGATCATTCTTCATAAACGGAGGACAAGCATAATGAAATCCAAACTGATAACAACAATCTTACTAATAACTCTGGTTTTTTCCCTGACGGCCTGTGGAAAGAATTCAGGTGACAGCCAGGAGCCCTCTGACACTTCCGATACGCAGACAGGAGAGCAGAAAGAGGAAGAGCAGGGAGAGGCGGAAGACCCGGAGACAGAGAATGGGGAGTCCCAGCAGGAGCCGGAGGACAGCCAGGACACGCAGACTCCTGCACAGGAGCCGGTGGCTGAGACCGCAACGATTACCGCCTTCTACAGTAATGCGGATGCTACGGCATTTGAGTCTTCTGAAGTGCAGATAGCGTCCCTCTCACCGGAAGCAGTACTGGGAGCCCTGGTTTCTAAAGGAGCGCTGACAGCCGATATTGCGGAAAACTCATTTACAATGAGTACAGTGGACGGGAAGGCGAGCATCGAGCTGGATCTGAACAGTGCGTTTGCCACATATGTTTCCAATATGGGAAGTACAGGAGAGTACTATACGGTTGGCGCTCTTGTGAATACATTCCTGGATGCTTATGAGTGTGAACAGATTCGGATTACGGTAGATGGGGAAGTGCTGGCTACAGGACATGCCGAGTATCCGGGGTATCTGGCCAGATTTGAGTAAGGCTTGGGGAGCAGGACATGAAGAAACCAGGCTACTATTCATCCGGCGAGTTCGCCCGCATGGCCCAGGTGACCCTGCGGACGATCCGCTACTATGACAAGCAGAATATTTTAAAGCCCTCGTATGTAACGGATGCGGGGGCACGTTTTTATACAGATGAGGATTTTGCAAGGCTGCAGCAGATCCTCCTTTTGAAGTATCTGGGGTTCTCCCTGGATGATATCCGGGAGATGACCATTGCGGACACGGATTATCACTTTATGCTGAATTCTCTGGACATCCAGAAGAAACTGATACAGGACCGGATCGAGCAGATGCAGCTGGTGGAACAGGCCATTGAGGACACGACCACGGCTATCCGGGAGGAGCACGCCGTGGACTGGAGCAGGATGCTGGATCTGATCCATCTTACCGGGATGGAGAAGAGTTTTAAGAACCAGTATAAAAGCGCCACAAATATTGCTGCCAGGATCAATCTTCACAGTCTCTATGCCCAGAACAGGCAGGGGTGGTTCCCCTGGATCTATGAAAATCTGTGTATGGAGGATGGAATGAAGATCCTGGAGCTGGGATGCGGGGATGGAACTCTCTGGACAGAAAATAAGGAGAAACTTCCGGAGCATGTGGCGGTGACCCTCTCGGATATTTCTGAGGGGATGCTGAGGGATGCCAGGCGTGCCATTGGGACGGAAGATGGAAGATTTTCTTTTCGGAGTTTTGACTGTCATCGTATACCGTATGGGGAGGAGCAGTTTGATCTTGTGATCGCCAATCACGTGCTTTTCTACTGCCAGGATGTGCAGGCTGTGTGCCGGGAAGTAAAACGGGTGTTGAAACCTGGCGGAAGGTTTGTCTGTAGTACCTATGGCCGGGAACATATGAAGGAAGTCAGCCGGCTTGTGCAGGAGTTTGATGAGAAGATTGTTTTGTCTGCGGACAAGCTGTATGAGAAATTCGGAAAAGAAAATGGGGAAGAACTGCTGGAGAAGAGTTTCGCTAAAGTAGAGTGGCAGCAGTACCGGGACTGCCTTGTTGTCACGGAACCGGAGCCCCTTATTTCTTATGTGCTTTCCTGTCACGGAAACCAGGGCCAGTATATAGGAGAAAAGTATAATGACTTCCGGGCATTTGTGAAGAAGAAGACTGCGGAAGGTTTCCGGATCACGAAGGATGCAGGGATTTTTATTTGTGCAAAATGACTAAATTATTACAAAATGTTAAAAAACACTTGAAGGTGACCTAAGGTCACCTTTTATAATGCAATTAAACTAATAAGATACGGCTTATCAGAAATACTATTTACCAGGAATACCAGATACAGGGTACCAAGGAGGTTTTGAAATGAAAGGTATTATTTTAGCAGGAGGATCCGGCACACGCCTCTATCCTCTCACCATGGTTACATCCAAGCAGCTTCTGCCTATCTATGACAAGCCGATGATCTACTATCCCATGTCTGTTCTTATGAATGCAGGCATCCGGGATATTCTGATCATCTCTACACCCCAGGATACACCCAGATTTAAAGAACTGCTGGGGGACGGACATCAGTTTGGCGTGCAGCTGTCCTATGCGGTGCAGCCAAGTCCGGACGGACTGGCCCAGGCGTTTATCATCGGCGAGGAGTTTATCGGCGACGATACAGTGGCCATGGTGCTGGGAGACAACATTTTTGCGGGACACGGACTTAACAAGAGACTTCGGGCCGCCGTAAAAAATGCAGAGGAAGGCAAGGGAGCCACAGTGTTCGGCTACTATGTAGATGATCCGGAGCGTTTCGGTATCGTGGAGTTCAACAAGGAAGGGAAAGCGATTTCCATCGAGGAGAAGCCGGAGCATCCAAAGAGCAACTACTGCGTCACCGGATTATACTTCTATGATAATAAAGTGGTAGAGTACGCTAAAGGCTTAAAGCCAGGCAAGCGGGGAGAGCTGGAGATCACAGATCTGAACCGCATTTATCTGGAAGACGGTCAGCTCAATGTGGAGCTTCTGGGACAGGGCTTTACCTGGCTGGACACAGGAACTCATGAGAGCCTTGTGGATGCCACCAACTTTGTTAAGACCATGGAGACCCACCAGCACCGCAAGATTGCCTGCCTGGAGGAGATCGCCTACTTAAATGGCTGGATTTCCAGGGAGGATGTGATGGAAGTGTACGAAGTTCTGAAGAAGAACCAGTACGGCCAGTATCTGAAAGATGTCCTGGACGGCAAGTACCAGGAGAACCTGTACTAATTGAAAATACGAAAAGAATAAGCAACATAAAGGAGAAGAAACGTTATGAATATTATTGTAACCGGCGGAGCCGGATTTATCGGGAGTAATTTTGTATTTCACATGTTAAATAAGTATCCGGACTACCGGATCATCTGTCTGGACTGTCTGACATACGCAGGGAATCTGTCCACACTGGCGCCTGTCATGGATAATCCGAATTTCCGTTTTGTAAAGGACAGCATCACAGACCGGGAGGCAGTATATAAATTGTTTGAGGAAGAGCATCCGGATATGGTGGTGAACTTTGCTGCTGAAAGCCATGTGGACCGCTCCATTGAGAACCCGGAAGTGTTCCTTGATACAAATATCAAGGGAACTGCGGTGCTTATGGATGCATGCCGCAAATACGGGATCCAGAGATATCATCAGGTGTCTACAGACGAGGTGTACGGCGATCTGCCGCTGGACCGCCCGGATCTGTTCTTTACAGAGGAGACGCCGATCCACACAAGCAGCCCCTACAGTTCTTCCAAAGCGGCAGCAGACCTTCTGGTGCTGGCTTACCACAGAACATACGGCCTGCCTGTGACTATCAGCCGCTGCTCCAACAACTATGGTCCTTATCATTTCCCGGAGAAGCTGATTCCGCTGATGATCGCCAACGCACTGAACGATAAGCCGCTGCCGGTATACGGAAAAGGAGAGAATGTCCGCGACTGGCTCTATGTGGAAGACCACTGCAAGGCCATTGACCTTATCATCCACAAGGGACGTGTGGGCGAGGTTTACAATATTGGCGGCCACAACGAGATGAAGAATATTGATATCGTAAAGATCATCTGCAAGGAGCTTGGAAAGCCGGAGAGCCTTATCACCTACGTGGAGGACAGAAAAGGACATGACATGCGCTACGCCATCGATCCTACAAAGATCCACAACGAGCTTGGCTGGCTGCCGGAGACCAAATTCGCTGACGGCATCA
>OGYQ01000903.1_pt1 | contig 21080 bp, 20 predicted proteins | sample 1576641 | NCBI WGS metagenome assembly OGYQ01 (sample SAMEA3541476, study PRJEB24748) | human gut metagenome | biome: human gut; feature: human-associated habitat; material: faeces | place: China | collected 2012 | reverse complement strand
ACTGCAACTGCAACGGTCATACCTACCATCGGGTTGTTCCCTGCACCGATCAGACCCATCATTTCTACGGAAACTTTGGAAAAGCTAGAAAATTTCTTAATTTTACTGAATTAATTCACGTTATCTAAAAAAAATTAGACACGTTATATAATTCCATATTATAACAAAACCAAGGTGTATTCTCAATTCAAAATATCAGTTCTTTAATCTTTTTCATCACAGCTAAATATTTCATATATTATATAAGGAATTTCTCGTCAGATTATTTTTCAATATTTTTACTCAATGCGTATATTACTTATTATCAATTTATTTATTTTCATGAGTTTGTACCACTGATACTAATTCGACATTTAGCTCTGAAATACGTTCTCGTGCATTTTTACTCTTGGGTTCAAATACTACAAAACAGGGATTCACTTGATATCCATATTTTTTCAAATCTTTAATAGTACTACATACCATTCTTCCCCCAGTAGTACTATCATCAACAATTAAAGCCGTTGCACCTTTTTCTGGAACTTGTAAACAATCGAATACGACTCTCATATCATTATTTAAAACAAATCGTTCATTATTTTCATGTAAAACAAATGGTTTATCAACTAATTTAGAAAATTCATATCCTAATAAGGGACTACCGGATTTAGGCGTTACTATAAAATCAAAATCAATATATTTAATTTTATTTTTTCCTGTTAAATGGCTAGCCCAATATGTACTAAGAATATGTGCAAAATATTGTGCTATTTTTTCATTACACGTCGCACCTATTAAGTCATAATAATAATCTAACTCTGTCGGTCTATGATATCCTACCGAAACCTTTTTTGAAATTTTATATTTTTCCAATGCCTCTTTTGTAATTTTTTCTATATTTTCATCTGCAAATTTTTTCGGATATTTCAATCCCGAATTTAAACGTCTATGTTGCTCTATATCTATCCCTAGTTCTTCAAGCAATTTTAACGTTTCATCCGTTCTATTAATTTGTAACCATTTTCTAAATTTATTTGGCAAAAGACCTACAAAATCTAATATACCAATAAGTGTTGATATTGCTAACAAAAATAAAATAATCTGGTTAATTAGATCAAAAACATTCATATAATCTCCTTTTGTTTAATTTTCTGAATCACTTCGATACTATGCTCAAAAACACATCCACTCTTCTTTAAATAACTCCTTAATTCTTCAGCTTCTCCAATTATTTTCTCGTGAAAATATCCCTCCCCAACAAGAATAGAAGATTGTCTTTTAACGTCTACCCCAAAAAGAGAACCTACAACAACATAAACTTGATATTTCTCTATTAGATTTCTATATAGTTCTTTATCACATAATGTAATTCCTTTTAATACTGGCTTAATATATAACACAAAATATATCTTGTGAACTTTGCTTTTAAATTGTAAAGGTAACAATCTCTCTTTTATACACGCAGTTCCTTTTTCTAATTTTTTTGAAAAAGTAATGGTAGGAATACTTAAATATATACCAATCTGATTCTTATACAATGAAATGGAATTCAAAAAGAATATCTCTTTTTCTGATATACTTTGTTTTGTTGCGAGCTGAATATAATTGCCCCATTTTGCTATCACAGACAAAACTTTTATTGTTTCATTCTTATTTTTTTCACTCCAACATTCTGAATAACACCCTAGCGAAATTATTGTACCCTGTTTTCCCCGAACAAAAAATGGCAAACTACTTAACTCATTAACGACTTCTTCTGCTGTTATGGATTTAATAATTTTATCTGCTCCAATCTTAGGCAAATAACAGTATTGACATTCAGCCTCACACCCAATCACTGTATTTACAAAAACTCTTGTTTCATCTCCGTAAATCATACTTAGCATATTTCTGTTTATCTTCTTTCTATATATTTAATATTTATAATTAACAGTTTTCTATCTCAATGTTCATAATAAATATTTTTCTATTTTATTTTATCGTATGTCATGTTCAAAATAAAGATAAAAATCTTTATTTTGAAATTTGTTAATATTACTTTTATAACAATACATTAATAATCAGAACTTAATAATTCCTTTTTGTATTTATAATAACTGTTTCTGCTTATTCCAACTAATTTCATTACTTCGATATCATTCAAACTTCCCATAAAATCTTTAGAATATTTTTTTATCTGTTCTTTTGATTTTTTACTTTTCTTTGTTTCAAATGTAACACCTTTTTTCTGACCTATTTGTTTTCCAGCTAATCTGGCAGTTTCAATTCCTTCTCTCGTTCTTTGTTGTAAGTCTTTAACTTCTTTTTCTGCCTGCTCAAAAGCCAACTTAATTTGTGTCTTAGCTAAAGAAAGAATATACTTATTCAGTGCTTGAATAATGTTATCCATTAATTCATCTGTAGCTATATCTCCCGTATCAACCGATACTTTTAATTTATTATCGACAGCTTCTCTGTAAGTAGATGTATTAATATGCGGCTCTTTTAGAAATACTAATTCTACACCCTTATTAAATAATCTTTCATACAATTCAAAGCCTTCTTCCGCATCTCTACTCATCCTACTCACACTATCGAATACAATTATGTCATCTGGTTTTACTTTATTAAGGAGATTTTTCCACTTCTCTCTTCCCACTATTTTTGTTCCTGTATACGTTTCCTCAATAATAGTAGCATTAGAATATCTTTCTTTTATATTTCTGATCTGTCTCTCTATACTCTGTTTTCTTGTTGAAATCCTGCAATACCCATATACAGACATTTAATATCACCTCAAAAGTATTATTTTTAACGTTCATTATATTTGATATTCTAGATATTATCATATCCCCCACCAAATGTAAATATTTTTAATACTAATAATTCATAGGGTATTTATAATACTCCAATATTAAAAATAGTACGGAATTACAATTATTAATTACCAACCCTTTTTATACAAAAAGCACTCTTGCTACAGAGTGCTTTAATAATTATATTATTCATTTTCTTCTAAATCTTCTAAATCAACTATAAATATATGTTCATCATTATCACTTGTGTAATGCGTATCTGAAATTCTATTCGGATACAGTTCTTCATTTTTTCCTTTTGCTGACTTAACGGCATCTTCAAAATTATCTTTATATTCCGGTACTCCAGCATGTTGCTCTGAATACCAAAGGAAATAATCTTCGACCGGATTACCATATTGATTATTCATAGAATAATTAATTAAAATACAGGATTGAAGTTCGTTTTCAATTAATATGTCTTTATATACTACTTCCAATATCTCAAGACTGTTATCAAAATTACTTCTTATTTCTACTTCTCCTATGCCCCTATCAATTTTATCATAATATTGTCTTTCAATTTTAAGAGCATTTTCTTTTTCTTCTGCTGAATTATCTTTTTGACTTTGTTCTGTTGCAACCGTTGAATCACCTTTTGATGAACAACCAGTAAATAATAAAGCTGTTATCATTCCTAAAATAATTAATTTCTTTTTCATTACTTACCCTCCTGCATATTCGCTTTAATGAATATATTTTATATTATTTTTTCTCTCAGTTCAACATATATATTCGTTTTATAGAAGATATTCTAATAAAAAAATAGGTTATATGCTAATACTAACATTATTAAGGAGCATATAACCTATGATTGATTACTCTCCATTCTGGCAGACCTTAGAAAAATCTAATGAGAATTGGTACACATTGACACAGAAGCACCATATATCTCACAGTACACTACACAGATTGAAACACAATAAAGATGTTTCAACAAGAACGCTTAATGACCTCTGTCACATTTTAAATTGTAGAATTGAAGATATCGTTAAATATATTCCATCTGATGAAGACCAAATTTTATAGTGTCCTGCTACCATTTTATTGCTTATATGGTAGCAGGACTTTCTCTTATGATACATTTTTATGTTCTTCTTTTTCAAAAATATTTACAAAATTGTCGATATATTGTGAATTTCCAAATATTTTTTTATGTAATTCAAAAGCCCTCTTTGCTTTATCTCCCTCATCTTTACTCCTATTAAGTCTTCCAATCCCTTGTTTGTCATTAAAATAGATATAGTGTGAATATGTTTTCTCTAAAAACTTTTCCATCTTTTCTTGAAATAGTTCTTTCAATTTTCTTTTATAACACTGTTTTTCTTTAAAAGAAAGTTTAATTGGCTCTTTGACTACAATATCCCACGCCTTATAAATTCCCTGCCATCCCAAAATACGATATATAATTTTTTCTACTTCTGGAATATCCTTTCCCTTTTCACGTTCACTGGTATATCTATAGTTTCCTTTAACATCATAGTAGTTGCAAAGACATTGTTTGATATGGTCTATTGCCTGTGTCATACTCTCATCTGCTGGTACTCTTTCTTGGGATGGTATCATATTTCCAACAAATGCCTCTACATTAACTTGCGTATCCTTTCGTATGCAACATTTAGCAAAATCCATTACTGTAATATTCTCATCATATATACATACGGTTTCAAGACTTTGCTTAAACATATCCCTTGTTAAATCTTTTCTATTTAGAAGTTGCAAAACATACCATAATTTTTCTTTATCCCATTCAATTGCCAAAGCCAAATCCTCATATTTATTAGCAGGCGAAATCATATAAATTTGTTTCGAATTTCCACCAACTTTCTTACAAGGAGAAGATATAATCCTTTTTAGAAACATTGATAATTCACATTGATAATTAGTGTAATTTTCCAACCCATAATTTATTCCAAAAATCCTGTTAACAATTTGCTCTGATGTCAAAATTGCTGTCCCATAATCCTTCATAAGCGGAACAATATAATCTATAAATTTACGATTATTACCACCCTTATTATTTTTCCTTCCGTCTTGTTTTTCTTTCTTTTCATCGTAAATTTCCGTTATTCTTATCTCATAAGCATTTCTACCGGTTTTCTCATAATCAAGATATTGTTTTATATAGTTTACATATGACTCCTTATTTCTTCCCCCACTAATTTGATTTAATTCTAATAATATCTTAATCAAGCTACGTTCACTCTTAAATACTTCACCTACATGAATATCAATGATATTCTTTTTAATTAACTGCTCTTTTTTACCCATGCCCTTTTCCTAAAGTATGTTACTTTTTAAAATATAGTATAACAATATGTATACTTATTTTTAATTTGTAACACACTTCCTTTCTTTTTAATTAATGATATTGCCGCTCCTATTCAGTCGCGGCTAAAATATAAAAACTTCATTCATTGTCTGATATGCTTCACAAATTTATTTAAACACATACATTTTGAAGAGTGATTTACGGCTTGTCCGTTAAAGCACTCGGAAAAATGCTCTATGTTTTTAAATGAATTTTGAAATATACCAGACAAAGATTTAATTTAAATATATTTATATAAGACTGCGTAGCTTGTAAAAGCGAAGCAGGATTATTAAATTATTTAAATTAAATCTCTCCTAAACACACTGTACTCCCCCGAGACCCGTCTGGATGAGTATCCCCACCAGTTCTCCGGCGGCATGCGCCAGCGCGCCATGATTGCCATCGCCCTGGGCGCCCGGCCCAAGCTGCTGCTGGCCGACGAGCCCACCACCGCGCTGGACGTAACCATCCAGGATCAGATCATGAAGCTGCTCAACCAGCTCAAGCAGGAACTGGGTATGAGCATCATCCTGGTGACCCATGATCTGGGCGTCATCGCCCAGATGTGCGACCGGGTGGCCGTCATGTATGCCGGCCAGATCGTGGAGATGACCGACACGGTCACGCTCTTCAGCCGCCCCCGCCACCCCTATACCTACGGCCTGATGGGCTCCCTGCCCAACGAGGAGACCGCCGGCACCACGCTGGAGGCCATCAAGGGTTCGCCCCCCAACCTGGCCCACCTGCCGGAGGGCTGCCCCTTCTCCCCACGGTGCAAATACGCCTGCGACCTCTGCCGCAGGGAGCGGCCCGCGCTCACCGAGGTGGAGCCGGGCCACCTGGCCCGCTGTCACCGCCTGGACGTGACCGCGTCCTTCCAGGGCCTGATCGAGGTGCCGGACGGCGCCGGACGAAAGGAGGACACCCCCCATGGCTGATTCCCGTCCCCTGCTGCTGGAGGTGGAACACCTGTGCAAATGGTTTCCGCTGAAGCGGACGGCCGGCGATGTGCTCCAGCGGAAGGAAAAGCGCTACCTCAAGGCCGTCAACGACGTGTCCTTCCAGCTCTTCAAGGGGGAAAACCTGGGTCTGGTGGGCGAGTCGGGCTGCGGCAAGTCCACCCTGGCCCGCACCATTCTCCGGCTGTATGAGCCCACCAGCGGCACCATCCGCCTCAACGGCACGGACATCTCCCACATGAAGGGCGATGCGCTCCGCAGGCTCCGCCCCCAGATGCAGATGATCTTCCAGGACCCCTACTCCTCCCTCAACCCCCGTATGTCGGTATATGACACCATCGCCGAGATGCTGCGGGTACACAAGGTGGTGCCGGCCGAGGAGCTTCCCGCCCGGGTGGAGCAGCTCCTCACCATGAGCGGACTGACCATGGACATCGCCGAGCGCTTTCCCGGCGAGTTCTCCGGCGGCCAGCGCCAGCGCATCGGCATTGCCCGGGCCCTCTCCCTCAACCCCGCCTTTATTGTGGCGGACGAGCCCGTGTCCGCCCTGGACGTATCCATCCAGGCCCAGATCATCAATCTGCTTGCCCAGCTCCAGCGGGAGCTGGAGCTGACGGTGCTGTTCATCTCCCACGATCTGCGGGTGGTGCGCCACATCACCCACCGGGTGATGGTGATGTACCTGGGCAGCAATGTGGAGGTGGGTCCCACCGAGGCCATCTTCCAGCACCCCGCCCACCCCTATACCCAGGTGCTGACCAAGGCGGCCCCCAAGCTGGATCCCCTGAACCGCCAGCGGGACTACGCCATCGAGGGTGAACCCCCCAGCCCCATCCACTCCCCCACCGGCTGCAAATTCCACCCCCGCTGCCCCTACTGCACGGACAAGTGCCGCAGCGAAGTCCCCGAGTTAAAGGAGATCGCCCCCGGCCACCTGTGCGCCTGCCACTATCCACTCTGAAGCCAGCCCGACCGGACTGCGCTCCGCACAATACAAGGAGGTAATACCATGCGTTTATCCAACCTGACCTGGCCCAAGGCAGAGGAATATTTCCGCGCTCACGATACCGTCCTCATCGGCATCGGCTCCATCGAGTGCCACGGCCGCCACATGCCCCTGGGCACCGACACCCTCATCCCCGACTTCCTGCTGGACAAGATCGAGCAGAAGAGCGACGTGCTCATCTGCCCCACCATCCCCTACGGCGCCACTGAGAGCCTGTGCGACTATCCCGGCACCATCAACCTGGGCACCGAGCTGCTCTATCAGGTGCTCGGCCGGGTGTGCGACAGCCTGTTCCAGCACGGCGCCCGCCGCTTCGTCATCCTCAACGGCCACGGCGGCAACATCAAGTCCATCGACCGGGTGGGCTATGACATCCAGCGCAAGGGCGGTATCCTGGCTGAACTGAACTGGTGGCTCATGGCCTGGGACATGGACCCGGCCTGGAAGGGCGGCCACGGCGGCGGCGAAGAGACGGCGGCCATCCTGGGTATTGACCCCTCCCTGGTGGATCAGAGCGAGGTGGCCGGCCCCATGAGGCTCCACGACGTATCCGACACCCTGAAGGCCACCGGCTTCACCTCCATCGACTACAAGGGCGTCACCGTCAACATCCCCCGCCTGACCCCCTCCGTCACCCACAACGGATGGATTGGTCCCGACCACCCCGAGACCGCCACCGAGGAGTGGGGCCGGAAGATGCTCCAGACCACCGCCGACTACATCGTGGACTTCATGGAGGAGTTCAAAAAGGTGGACATCGCCAAGGCCTGCGGCACCGAATTTTAATTGGTTAGAATGTGGGGATAGACACGAATGGATAAAAAGCAATCACTGGAACTGTGCGCCGCCCTCTCCAACGCCAAGGGCGCGCCCGGCTTTGAGGACGAGGTTCTCACCGTCCTGCGCCGCTATGGCGAGGGGCTGGGCTCCTTCCGGGAGGACAGCCTGCGCAACCTCTACCTCTCCCGCAGCGGGAACCAGGGCGGACGGCCCATGGTTCAACTGGACGCCCACACTGACGAGGTGGCCTTCATGGTGCAGGCCGTCAAGCCCAACGGCACCCTGCGCTTCACCACCCTGGGCGGCTGGGTTCCCTCCAACATCCCCGCCCACCGGGTTTGGGTTCAGACGGCCGACGGGGACTATATTCCCGGCGTCACCGCCAGCAAGCCCCCCCATTTCATGAGCGAGGCCGAGCGCAAGGCTCAGCCCGCCGTAGAGGACATGAGCATCGACATCGGCGCCTCCTCCCGGGAGGAGGTGCTGCGGGACTTCCGTGTGCGCATGGCCGCCCCGGTAGTGCCCGACGTGACCTTCGAGTACCAGGAGAAACACGATCTGATGATCGGCAAGGCCTTTGACTGCCGTCTGGGCTGCGCCTCCATTCTGCGTACCCTAGACAATCTGCGGGACAAGACGCTGAATGTGGACGTGACCGGCGCGTTCGCCGTCCAGGAGGAAATGGGGACCCGCGGCGCCACTGTCACCGCCAACACCGTAAAGCCCGACCTGGCCATCGTCTTTGAGGGATGCCCCGCCGACGACACCGTGGCCGAACCCTATATGATACAGACCGCCATCCACAAGGGGCCCATGCTGCGCCACATCGATGCCCGCATGATCACCAACCCCCGCTTCCAGCGCTATGCCCTGGATCTGGCGGAGGAGCTGGGCATCCCCGTGCAGGAGAGCGTGCGCACCGGCGGCTCTACCAACGGCGCGCCCATCCATCTGTCCAACCAGGGCGTGCCCGTCATCGTCATCGGCATCCCTGTGCGTTACATCCATACCCACTACGGCATCGCCGCCCACAGCGACGTGGAGAACGCCGCCCGGCTGGCCGCCGCCATTTTGGAGCGGATGGACGCCGCGCAGATCAGCCGCTTCTGAGTCCCAAAGTTGCGCCCCCATGGGGGCGCAGCTTTTTTGTTGATCCCAGAAAAACCGTACCATACGCTCTCTATACTTCTGCTAAAATCCGCTGTCCCTCCTGGCTCTTTGCAGTTGATCTTTCTCCTTTTCCACACATACAGCCGTAAAATCGCCCAATGATTCTCCTTGACATTTTGTCTATATTGTGCAAAAATGTAGATACAGCATTTCCCATATTAAAATCTGCACGCTTTCTTGCAGAAGGGGGGCTCATGGACCTGTCCCAAGCCGAGGCCGGCTGAATTCAAAAAAAGGTGAGGTAATCAAACATGAAAAAATCCCTTCGCGTCTTATCCGTCACACTGGCGGGCGCGATGCTCCTCAGCACCAGCGCTCTGGCGTGTACCGGCGTGTACGTAGGCAAGGATGTCAGCGACCAGGGGACCTATCTCATTGCACGCAGCGAGGACCAGGGCCAGGGCGACTACAACAAAATGTTTCAGGTACAGCCCCGGGTGGAAAATGTGCCCGGCCGCTTCATCACCGATACCGCCACCGGGTTCCAGATCCCCCTGCCCGCCACCACCTATAAGTACACCTATGTCCCCGACTACACCCGGGGCGACGACGGCATGTACCCCGGTTCCTGCACCAATGAGTACGGTGTGAGCATCACCGCCACCGTCTCCACCTCCACCTGCGAGGCCTGGGAGGCCGAGGATCCCTTTGTGGAGCCCGGCCTGCGTGAGGCCATTCTGGCCGCCTCGGTAGCCGCCGTCTCCACCACCGCCCGGGAGGCCGTGGATGTGCTGCTGGGCTATGTGGACGAGTACGGCTCCGAAGAGGGCAACACCGTCATGATCACCGACCAGGACGAGGCCTGGATCGTGGAGATCTACGGCGGGCACCAGTACTGCGCCATGAAGATGCCCGACGACAAGGTGGCCGTGTTCGGCAACCACAACATGATCGGGCTGGTGGACCCCAAGGCCACTCCCGAGGACGGCTACATCTACTCTGACGGTCTGTTCGACACCATCGACAAGCTGGGCCTGGCCGTCAAGGAGGGCGAGCTGTACCACCTGGCCAAATCGGTGACCAACAACACCCGCGAGGACTACAACAACATGCGCAACTGGGCCGGCATGACCATCCTGGCCCCCTCCCTGGCGGGCGAGTACGACTCCGATGAATTCTATCCTCTGTTCTACTCCCCCGACGAGAAGGTCAGCGTTCTGACCGTCATGGATATCTACCGCAACCGGTACGAGGGCACTCCCCTGGACGTGACCCTACCCGGCAATGAGGAGAACCGCGTCATCGGCACCGAGCGCTCCTCCCAGATCCATATCCTCCAGACCTTCCCCGACTGGCCCGCGGAGTGCTCCTCCATCGACTGGCTGGCCCTGGGCAACACGGAGCACTCCGTGTTCATTCCCTTCTTCTCCGGCATTACCGACACCGCCCCGGCCTATCATCTGGACGGCGACACCTACAACCCCGACGGCGCCTTCTGGAAGTTCAAGAGCATCTGCACCATTGCTGAACAGAACCGCTCCCTGTATAGCCAGGGTGTAAAGGACTTCTGGAAGCTCCAGGAGGAGCTGATGTACCAGGAGATGCTGGATGCCGCCCCCGCCATGCTGGCCAAGTACTCCGAGAGCCGCGCCGCAGGCGACGCCTATGTAACCCAGCTCGGCATTGATATGGCGGAGCGGGAGATGCTTCTGGCGGATAACCTGTATGCCAAGCTGCTGACCACCATGATGCACAACACAGGCCTGTCCTCCAGCAAGACACCCACCACCTTCCTCTCCGACGTTCCCCTGCGCCAAGTGGCCGAGAGCCGCGGCTACACCGTCACCTGGAACAAGGCTGACGGTTCCACCACCATCGCCAAGGGCGATGTCACCTATACCTTTACCCCTGAGAGCTATGAATGTGTCACCGGCACTGGTGAAACCATTGAGCTGACCCACTACTGCTATGTGCGGGACGGCTTCACCTATATCCCCATGGATTTTGCCAAAACCCTGTAACCAATCACAAAAACACACCGCCCCCGGCTACGCCGGGGGCGGTGTGTTTTTTAATCCGCCTCCTGCGGTCCAAGCAGCACGGGCTGGAGCTGGCGGCCCTCCAGCGCCGCGTCGATAGCGGCTGGGACCAGGGAAAAGTCGGCCACCAGGGAGGCGGGCTTCCTGGCGGGATCGTCCTGCCGGAAGGGGACGAAATAGACGTTTTTCTTGTCCAGCAGTACGCCGATATTCCTGGCCGAGGCCGCCAGACCGTCGTTGGTGGCAGGGCAGAGCACCACCGGCCCCCCGTTGCGCAGGTGAGCCTTGGCCGCCATGGTAACCGTGGTGTCCGTGACGCCGTTTGCCAGCTTGGCCAGGGTGTTGCCCGTGCAGGGACAGATGACCAGCACATCCAGCAGATGCCTGGGCCCAATGGGCTCGGCCTTGGCGATGCTGTCCACCACCCTCCGGCCGCAGATGCGCTCCATCTCCCGCATAAAGTCGTGGGCCGCCCCGAAGCGGGTATCAGTGGCGGCGCCGGCCTCCGAGACGATGGGGAGTACGTCGCCGTACCTGGACTGTACCCGCTCCAGCACCTCCATGGCCTGGCTGTACGTACAGAAGGAGCCGCAGAAGGCGAATCCAATCTTCCTATGTTCCATGTTCACACTCCTAATTCGGTGAGGATGTTATAGATGGTTGTCTTGATGCTCTTGCCCGCTGTGACCGGGGCCACCTTGCCGGGCAGAGACAGGGCCCAGAAGGCCTTGACCCCCAGCCGGGCCGCCGCGTCGAAGTCTACCCCTCCAGGCTTGGAGGCCAGGTCAATGACCAGGCAGCCCGGCTTCAGATCTGCCAGCTCCGCCTCCCGCAGAACGCGGACAGGGACGGTATTGACCACCAGATCATAGCCGCACAGCCAGCCCTCCAACTGCCCGGTGTGCTCCACGCCGTAGCCGCAGTTCTCTGCCCAGGCCAGGTCGGCATACCGGCGGGCCGCCACGCTGACCCTGGCCTTCAGGCCCGCCAGCCGGTCGGCCAGCACCCGGCCCAGACGGCCGTAGCCGATCACCAGGACCCGGGCGCCGTGGAGGGTAATGGGCAGCTCCTCCATAGCCAGCTGGATGGCCCCCTCTGCGGTGGGCACCGCATTGGCCACCGCCAGTTCCTCCCGGGCAAAGTAGTCGTGGAGTGTGAGTCCCCGGTCCGCCGCCAGCGCCGCCGTCTGGGGGCCCACCATACCGGCGCAGATCACCTGCCCCGGCCGCAAAGCGTCCAGCACCAGGGCCAGGGGGTGCTTCCGCCCGGACAGGGGCGCGTTGAGCAGGCTGCCCTCCCCTGCCGCCGGCAGGGGGAGCACCACACAGTCCGCCAGGGCGGCCCCCTCCAGGCTCTCCTCCATCTCCACCCCGTCCAGCGCGCCCAGCCGCTCCAGCGCATAGGCGTGCACCGTGTGCCCGTCTGCGGCCAGCAGCTCGGCCAGCTTGGCCTGCCTCATATCGCCCCCCGCCACCCACAAATTCAGTTCATTCCGCATGGAATGCGCCTCCCTTCAACGTGACTACTCCCATCGTATTCCCGCGCCGGAAAAGGGTGCGTCCGCCCCGGGCGGACATTTCCCTTGAAAAAAGACGAATTCTGCGGTATAGTAGATCGGATTCTGTTGGAATGAGGAGGAATGAATTTATGACGGAAAAGAGGCACCAGTGGGCCTCCAACCTGGGCTTCATCCTGGCCGCAGCCGGCTCTGCGGTGGGCCTGGGCAACATCTGGAAATTTCCCGGCAAGGTGGGCGCCTACGGCGGCGGCGCCTTCCTGCTGTGTTATCTGCTGATCGTGTTCCTGGTGGGCTTTCCGGTCATGCTGGCGGAGCTGTCCATCGGCCGGGCCACCCAGAAGAATGTGGTGGGGGCCTTCCGCACTTTGAACTCCCGGTGGCGGTTCGCGGGATACATCGGCATCGTCATCCTGTCCTACTACTGTGTGGTGGGGGGCTGGGTGCTCAAGTATGTCCAGATCTACGCCGCCGGCGCCCACTTCGGCGCCGGGCCGGGCGCCTATGCCGACTACTTCTCCACCTTCAGTGCCCGTCCGGTGGAGCCCCTGCTGTGGGGCCTGGGCTTTCTGGTGCTGTGCATCGTGGTAGTGGTGCGGGGCGTGTCCCAGGGCATTGAAAAGGTGAGCAAGGTCCTTATGCCCCTGCTCTTCCTGCTGCTGGCGGGCCTGGTGGTCTACTCAGTCACCCGACCCGGCGCGGGGGAGGGCCTGCGCTTCCTGTTCGGAATCGACCCTGCCAGGCTCAGCGGCGACACCCTGGTGGGCGCATTGGGACAGGCCTTTTTCTCCCTGTCCGTGGGCATGGGCATCATGGTGACCTACGGCTCCTACGTGCCCAAGTCGGAGAACCTGGCCAAAAGCGCCGGCTGGATCTGCGCGCTGGACACCCTGGTGGCCGTCATGGCCGCCCTGGCCATCGTCCCGGTGGTGATGATCACCCAGGGAGAGGAGGGACTGGGCATGGGCGGCGGCTTCGCCTTCATCAGCCTGCCCGCCATGTTTGCCGAGCTGCCCGGCGGCCGCTTTTTCGGCACGGCCTTCTTCGCCCTGCTCTTCCTGGCCGCCCTCACCAGCGCCATCAGCATCCTGGAGAGCCTGGTGGCCTTTCTCACCGAGGAATTCCACCTCTCCCGGGCCAGGGCGGCCATCGGCCTGTCGGCGCCCAGGCGCTGCTCAGCGCGGGCTACTCCCTCTCCCAGTCCGCCGGGCGGGGCATCAACCTGCCCTGGTTCGACTTCAAAAACGGGCTACAGATGCTCCCCATGAACGCGGTGATGGAGAAGTTTACCGACAATCTGATGATCCCTCTGGGGGCGCTGTGCTTCTGCCTCTTTGTGGGCTGGGTGTGGGGCACCAAAGCCGCCGGGCAGGAAATCGCCGGCGAGCACGGCCTCCGGCGGATGCAGAAGCCCTGGGCCTTCGCGGTGCGCTTTCTCGCCCCTCTGGTCATCGTGGTCATCCTGTACTTCACCCTCGGCATGGGCGAGGGCCTCTCCTGACAAAAAAAGCGCGGACCGTTGTACGGTCCGCGCCTTTTTGTGGGAATACTAGCTCACAGGGTGTCCGCCCGGTAGGCCAGGGTGCGGCTCTCGCCGGGGGCCAGGACGATGCAGTGGGCTTTATCGGTGAATTCCGGCCCCTCCGCCGTCCCGGCGGCGCAGCCGTGCCACGGCTCAATGCACAGGTAGGGGGCCTTCTTCCCCGGCATGGTCCAGAAGGCCAGCATGGGGAAGCCGTCGAAGGACACCCGCACCCCTCTGCCGCTTTTGCGGCTGCGCAGGGCGACGGAGCGAGAGCGCAGGCCCTCGAAGATCAGGGTGTCCAGCGCGTCAAACCAGCGGTAGTCCAGGGGCAGGGTGTCGGTGTCCTCCAGGCAGGGCAGGGCCGCCGGCCGGTCCAGCAATCCGTCCCGCAGCAGCAGGGTGGGACAGCTCTCCCGCTCGGGGAACACTAGCTCGTAGTCCTCGAACCGCTCCCCCGCCTCCAGGGGACAGCGGAAGCCGGTGTGGGCCCCTAGGCAGAAGGGCAACGGCCCCTCCCCCGGGTTGGCCACCGTCACCGCCGTGGAAAAACCCGTGTCGGTCAGCCGCTGCTCCACCGCCAGCCGGAAGGGATAGGGATACAGCGCCAGGGTCTCGGCGCTCTCCCGCAGCTCCAGGCGCACCCAGTCCTCCCCCCGCGCCGCCGGGGTGAACTCCCGCCGCCGGGCAAAGCCGTGGCGCTCCATGGCGTATTCCCTGCCGTCAAAGCGGATCTTTCCCTCCTTCAGCATCCCCACAATGGGAAACAGCAGGGGATTGCGCCCCGGCCAGTAGGCTGGATCGCCCCCCCAGATGTACTCCAGCCCCCGCTCGTCCCGGTAGGATACCAGCTCGCCGCCCAGGGTCTCCACCCGGGCGGTGCGGCCGCCCCGCTTCAGCTCCAATTCCATGGTCTCCGCCTCCTTTGTGTATTGTCTGCATTATACCGCCCCAATTCTCCATTTGCAAGGTGGAATGGTTTGACAGATCGCCCATTCCGGGCTACAATAGAACCGATCGAAAAACAGGAAGGAGCAGCCCACTATGCTGTTTGCACCATACGAACGCTATCAGTACGCCCGCGCCCCGCTGGTGGAGGTGATCTGCCAGCTCCGCTTCCCCACTATCCTGTCCATCGGCGCCAAGGAGCCCGCCGAGTTTCAGGAGGCCATCCGCAAGGACTTCCCCCAGTATGCGGCCCGTCAGGAGCAGCTCCCCCCCAAGGTGGTCAAGAAGGGGAACGCCACCGCGCTGGAGCCTCAGAAGCCCATTACCAACTACAACTTCATCTCGGAGGACGGCCGCTGGAAGCTCAACCTGACCCAGGGCTTCATCGCCCTGTCCACCCTGAGCTACACCCGGTGGGAGGACTTCGCCACCCGGCTGGACCGCCCCCTGGCCCAGTTTATCCAGCTCTACCAGCCCGCCTTCTTCGAGCGCATCGGCCTGCGGTATGTCAACGCCGTCTCCCGCCAGCGTTTGGGCCTAGAGGGGGAACTCTGGGACGATCTGATCCGCAGCCAGTATATCGGCATACTCGGCGAGCCTGACGTGGAGGAGAGCGAGATCGCCAAGTGTTCCCTGGACGTGGAGACTCCCCTGGTGGGGGACTACCGGATGAAGCTCCACGCCGGTCCCGGCCTCATCGGCGGCGGCAAGACCGACAAGGAGGTCAAGTTCATTTTGGACGGCGACTTCTCCACCGCGGGCAAGCATAACCCCGACGCGGTGCCCGAAAAGCTGGAGCGGATGCACCGGTTCGCCGTCTGCCTGTTCCAGGGCGCCATCACCAAGGAGCTTCACGAGGCCATGGGACCCACCCCTCTGGCCGAGTAAACCACACCGCCCGCCGGTTCCCCGGCGGGCGGCCTGATATCCCGGCGCGGCAAGACTGCTCTTGCATTTTGGGAAAAAACTGCTTATAATACAGGTGTCTTGACAGAAAGGCGGTGGACGCGGTGAAGCGGTTGCTTCTCGTAGTGGACTATCAAAAGGACTTTGTGGACGGAGCACTGGGCTTTCCCGGTGCGGAGGCACTGGACGGGCCCATCGCGGCCAAAATCGCCGCCTGCCGCGCCGCCGGAGATGACGTGGCCTTCACCCTGGACACCCATGGCCCGGACTACCTGGACACCCAGGAGGGGCGGAAGCTGCCGGTGCCCCACTGCCTGCTGAACTCGGAGGGCTGGCAGCTCTACGGCCAGACGGGACAGGCCATGGAGCGCAGCCGGGATATGGTCATCGGCAAGGGCGCCTTCCCCTCCCTGTGGCTGGCCAACTGGCTGAAGGAGCAGGGCTATGACCGGGTGGAGCTGGCTGGACTGGTATCCTACCTTTGCGTACTCTCCAACGCCATCATGGTCAAGGCCGCCCTGCCCGAGGCGGAGATCGTGGTGGATGCCGCCTGCACCGCCGGACCCGATCCGGCGCTCCACGCCAAGGGCCTGGACGTGATGGAGGCCCTCCAGATCACGGTACTGAACCGATAAAGGTTGTGAAACAGATGAAGGAACACATGAACTACACACTCCTGTGTGATTTTTACGAATTGACCATGGGCAACGGCTACTTTCAGACCGATGGCTATGCCGACCAGATCTGCTACTTCGATGTCTTCTTCCGCAATGTACCCGATGGAGGCGGCTTCGCCATCGCGGCCGGTCTGGAGCAGGTCATCGACTATATCGAAAACCTCCGCTTCACCGAGGAGGACATCGCCTACCTGCGGGGAAAGGGCTGCTTCTGCGAGGGCTTTCTGGACTATCTGCGCACCTTCCGCTTCACGGGCGACCTGTGGGCTGTGCCGGAGGGCACTCCCATCTTCCCCCGGGAGCCCTTCCTCACCGTCCGCGCCCCCGCCATTGAGGCCCAGTTCATCGAGACCTTCCTGCTGCTCACCCTCAACCACCAGTCCCTCATCGCCACCAAGACCAACCGCATCGTCCGGGCCGCCGACGGCCGCCCAGTGAGCGAGTTCGGGTCCCGCCGGGCCCAGGGCCCCGACGCCGCTGTGCTGGGTGCCAGGGCGTCCTATATCGCCGGCTGCGCCGGCACCGCCTGCACCCTGGCCGACGAGATGTACGGCTCCCCCGCCGGGGGTACCATGGCCCACTCCTGGGTGCAGATGTTCCCCGACGAGTACACCGCCTTCAAGACCTATTGCCAGCTCTATCCCCACTCGGCCACCCTGCTGGTGGACACCTACAACGTGCTCAAGTCCGGCGTGCCCAACGCCATCAAAGCGTTCAAGGATATTTTGCTCCCTCAGGGCATTACCAACTGCGCCATCCGGCTGGACAGCGGCGACCTCACCTATCTGTCCCGCAAGGCCCGCAAGATGCTGGATGCGGCGGGGCTTACCGAGTGCAAGATCGTGGCCTCCAACTCCCTGGACGAGTACATCATCCGGGATCTGCTGCTTCAGGGGGCCAAGATCGACTCCTTCGGCGTGGGTGAGCGGCTCATCACCTCCAAGAGTGAGCCGGTGTTCGGCGGCGTTTACAAGCTGGCCGCCGTGGAGGACAAGCAGGGCAATATCATTCCCAAGATCAAGATCAGCGCCAACCCGGATAAGATCACCAACCCCCACTTCAAGAAGGTGTACCGCCTGTTCGACAAGGAGAGCGGCAAGGCTTTCGCCGACCTCATCACCCTCCACGACGAGGCGGTGGACGAGAGCCAGCCCCTGGAGCTCTTTGACCCCGACGCCACCTGGAAGCGCAGCCGTGTCACCAACTTCACCGCCAAGGAGCTGCTTGCTCCCATCTTCCTGGGGGGCAGGCGGGTATACGACTCCCCCCCCATCGCCGAGATGCGGGCCTACTGCGCCGGACAGATCGACCTGTTGTGGGACGAGGTTAAGCGCTTTGAGAACCCCCATAACTACTACGTGGACCTGTCTCAGAAGCTCTGGGACATCAAGCAGTCCCTTCTGGAGCAGAAGGGCTGACCGGTCTGCCCACTGCAAAACAATAAATACCGGGCCGCACGGCGTGCGGCCCGGTATTTTGTTTGCTTTCTCACTCGGCCAAGATCAGCTTGGCCACTTCCAGAAGCATCTTCCTCTGTCGTCCGTCCATCTGATCCACCAGTTGTGCCAGCTCTCCCTCCAGGTAGCGCCCCTGGAGCACCGACACCCCGGTTACCAGCTCGGAAAGTTCACAGTTGAGGTGCGCCGCCACCGCAGCCAGCGTGTCCAGATTGATTTTGGTCACGCCGCGCTCTATCTGGCTGATATAGCCCACTGACACGGAGAGGGCCTCTGCCAGACGCTCCTGCGTCATGTCGCGGCTCCTGCGCACCTGCTTGATGCGCTGTCCGATTGCACCATAATCCACGTTCATCCGATCACCCGTTTCTTAGTGTATCGGGAATCGGCTTTGGTATACAGACATTGTAGGCTAAAGTTTGAGTTATCCTTGCGGTTTCCGTGTCGAAATCTGTCGAGGAAAATCTTTCCTGCCCAAATACTGGCTTTTTTCCACCGATTCCCGCAAGATTCAGCACGAAACCGGCTGTTTCTCCCATGCCTCCAGCAGCAGCCGGGCGTTATGCCGGTAGCGCTCCATGGCCCGGCAGAGCGCCCCGGAGGCCGGCAGACCTTCCAGCCCCAACTCCGCCAGTGCGGGCCGGGGCGGGTCCAGCAGCTCCTGAATTTCTCCGGCCAGGCGGCTCAGAACAGGGTACTCCTCCTCCCCCAGCTCCCCGGTCAGTACCAGGCACTCCACCTTCTCCACATGGGCGAACAGGTTCCACAGGGTGAGCAGCACCGTCCGGTACCGCTCCGCCTCTCCCGCCGGCAGGGCCGCCGCACACTGGGCCGCCTCGTGGTACACCAGATGAAAGCAGGCCAGAATCTCGCCGGAGCGCTCCGGCCGGCCGGGCGCGTGGAGGCTGCGCTGCACCAGCTCCCAGTAGGAGGCCTGGAGGCGACACAAGGTACGCAGGTTGTGCCGGAACTGGGTAGCCTTCCGGGTGGGCACCAGGAAATGGTTTACCACCAACACCAACGCCACTGCCAGCAGCAAGTAGAATAGGCGCAGTTGGATGGCCTGGCCCTCCTTTACCGTGAGGGTGGCTAGGGCAAGGGCGAAGGAGGTGGAAAAGATGGGGTGTACCCAGGAGCCCGGAGTACAGCAATACATCAGGGAGATCATGGCCAGGGCAAAAGCGAAGACGCCTGTCAGGCCGGGCAGCCATGGATAGACCAGATGCACCACCAGGCATCCGATGGCGGTGCCCACCGGCCGGGTGATCATCCGGTGGGCGCTCTCCTCATAGCTGGGCTGGAGCAAAAGAAAGGCGTGGAGCGGGAACCAGTAGGTGTGCTCAAATTCCCACAAAAGGCTGACGGTTGTGCTGATGGTCATGACCACGGCCAGGCGCAGGGCAAAGCGCACCTCAAAATTGTTGAGACTCAGCCGCCGGCGGCCGCTGGCAAATACCTCCCGCCAGGGCACCCGGGGCCACCGGGTCCGGGGCTCTCCCTCCGCCAGCAGCAGGAGCAGGCGGTGGAGAAAGCTGCGGTAGAAGATACGCAGCCGCCCCTGAGGCAGGGCGTCCTCTGCCAGCAGGATCTGGAGCCGTTCTGTCAGCGCTCCCCGTGCCTCCGGCGAAGCGGCGTTCTGGAGCTGCCGCACCAGCCCCGCCAGCGTAACCAGCACCTTCCCGCAGGCGGGGCCAGCCTGGAGCCGCCCCCAATCCTCGTCCGCCAGGAGGTAGCTCAGGCGCTGAAACAGCAGTGCAAACAGGTAATAAAACCGCCGTTGCCCATCTGGCAGGTGGAAGTGGCTGCGGCGGGCATAGCCCAGCCGCCGGAACCGCTGGGCCAGCCCCTCCAGCTCCCTGCGCGCCCCGTACGCCCCGCCGCCCCCGGCCAGTTCCTCCAGCAGCTCCGCCAGGCGGGTCAGGCCCCGGGTGATCTCCTCCTCCGGAGGGGTGGACGGGGCAGACAGCCGGGCATAGAGGAGCAGCGCCCCGATGAGCACCAGCGTACAGAACAGCAGGCACAGCATCTGAACCGGAAATTCCTCCGGCGTGGGCGGCCGGAGCTCCAGGAACACGAAGGTCATGGCGTAGCCGAAGTAGCCCTTCGGCGCGAACTGGTCGCTCTGGAAAAACACCAGCGCAAAGGGAACCGTGAAGTTCAAAAGCACACAGAGCACCGCATTCCGGCTGGCCAGATAGGCGAGCATACCCAGCAGGAGGGTGATGAACAGCAGCTTGATGTAATATGTACCGGTGTTGTTGCGTTGCCGCCGGATCTGAAACAGGGTGGTGGTGCTGGACACCACCATGGCGTTCCGGCTCCCGAACAGGAGTGAAACCGTCAAAAAAAGAACCGCAAAAAACAGAATGGTGGGAAACGCTGCCCTCCACCGGCTCCGGAACTGTGCCGCGAAAGCTCTGCATATTCCACAGAAATCCACTCTTTTCCACTCCCTTCGCCCTTTTTTCCCATTATACCCCGATCCCCTCCCGCCTGCAAGCTAATACGCTTGACGGCTCCCCAGCGTTTTGGTAGGATGGATCGTGGACAGAAAGGAGCGCATGTGATGACCGAGTGTATTTCGGAGGGCCTGTACCGGATTCCGGTGCCCCTGCCCGGCAACCCTCTCCGGGAACTGAACAGCTACCTGCTCCGCGGGCGGGAGCGCAGCCTGCTTATCGATACCGGCTTCCGGCAGGAGGAGGGCCGCCGCGCTCTGTTTGCCGGGCTGGCGGAGCTGGATGTGGACCCCAGGGATGTAGATGTGGCCCTCACCCATCTCCACTCCGACCACTCCGGCCTGGCCCCGGAGGTCGTTGGGGAAACCGGCTGGATTTACGTCAGCGGGCCCGACCGGGCCTATCTGGAGCAGCCGGAGGACACTAAATGGGCCCACACCGATGCCTTTTATATCTCTGAGGGCTTTCCGCCGGAGCTGTTGGCACAAAACAGGGCCAACCCCGCCCGCGCTCTGGCCCCCGTCCCCACCGGCCGCTACCGCACGCTGGAACCCGGCGCTGTGCTGGAGGCGGG
>OGYQ01000895.1_pt1 | contig 21234 bp, 19 predicted proteins | sample 1576641 | NCBI WGS metagenome assembly OGYQ01 (sample SAMEA3541476, study PRJEB24748) | human gut metagenome | biome: human gut; feature: human-associated habitat; material: faeces | place: China | collected 2012 | reverse complement strand
TGAGCTGGCAGAAGCCGGCAAATCCGGACAGGAGATCCACGACATTCTGATGAAGGAAAAGCTGGAGGCCAGCATCTATATCACTGTGGATACGCTGAAGTATCTGAAAAAGGGCGGGCGCGTGACACCTGCGGGCGCAGCTCTTGGAACAGTGCTGAACCTGAAGCCGGTACTGACGATACAAGGTGAGAAGCTGGATGCCTTCGCAAAAGTGCGGGGGCTGAAATCCGCAAAAAAAGTGATGAAGGAAGCCATGAAGAAAGATCTGGAAGAGCGCTTCGGGGGAAAGAAGGTTCATCTGGAGGCGGCCTATACCTGTACCCACGAAGAGGCGCAGGAGTGGAAAAAGGAACTGGGAGAATATTTCCCGGGCTATGAGATCCACATGGATGCCCTTTCTCTCAGCGTTGCCTGCCACATCGGACCGGGGGCCATGGCAGTGGCGTGCAGCAGGTATATCAAGTATTAGTTTCATAACAGAAAAATTTTGAAAAAACATGGCAGCAGGCGTCAGATGATGACGACCTGCTGTCTGTATTCAGGGATAAAATCCCGGCGGTATTTTTCTGTGATCACTGACTCGTACAGATCAGCGGAAAGGATATCACAGTCAATCATCTTCCCGGCGGTACCTTCTTTGTTTCCGGTGCGGGGCAGCTTTGTGATAAGGGGAATGGAGCTGTTTTTTTTTGCAAGGCCAAGAAGGGGAGAAGCATCCTTCCTGAAACCCAGCAGGCGCGCATATCCGCAGCCTCCCTCCTTTTTGAAGCTTGTCATGTCCTCCTCTGTGATGTTAAGGAGAATGTGAAGCAGCGCCCGGCTGATCCGGGAGTGGGTCAGCTCCTTTGTCTTCAATAGTCCGCAGAATTGCTCAAAAGAGAAAAACTCGTTTCTGTGTCTTATGATCCGATTGGCCAGGTCCTGGGTGACATCTGCATACCGGGGCAGGGTCTCCTTTGTCTCTCCCAGAAGGCGGTATTTTAGAAGAAGAGAAAAGTCGTTGGCGTACACGGGGTATCTTGCGTGATATGCCTCCTTCATCGTGCGGATAGCGGGAGAGGGCATCTGTCCCTCCAGCTGCGCGGGGATGCCGGACTGGTCCGCCTGCCTGAGGTGATGTCGGATGGCGGAGGCAGAGCTGTATGTGTCGGACAGCTCCATGTCGTGGTAGCCGGACTCCCGGCGCTGGATCGTGCAGAAGCCCAGGGAGCTTTTCTGCTGCAGGATGGCCTTGATATATTCCACCCCCAGGATGTTGTTGGGCTCTGCGAGGACCTCGCCGGCCCTATCGTCTCCCAGAAACAGGGACAGGGCTTTCTGCCTGGCTCTGGGGAAAGAGAGACCATCTCTCAGACCTTCTTTCAGCAGGACTCTGTAGGCCTCCGGCTCCTGTGCGGTGATCCGGGCTGCTTTTTCCAGCAGGGAGACATCGCCGCACTCGCTGCCGAAGCAGATCACGTCCACACAGCCCAGCCGGTCCAGGATGGATATGGCCCCTGCGGCAAAGTACTCGGCGCTTCCGCATGCACACCAGACAGGCAGTTCAATGACGGCAGATACCCCTGCCTCCAGAGCCATGCGGGCACGCAGGTGTTTTGGCATGAGGGCAGGGGCTCCCCGCTGCACATAATTACCACTCATGACAGCGACCACAGCGTCCGCCCCGGTGGCCCTTAATGCCTCTTGGATGTGGTATAAATGACCGTTGTGAAACGGATTGTATTCAGTGATTAGTCCGACAATTTTCATGGGAATCTCCTTGTATATCTTTTTGAAATTGATTATACTATATGAAGATGTTTGCGGCAACAGCCGGAAATGCGAGCCTTTTTGCGGCTGCGATACCGCAGGATGGCAGCTGAAGGAAAGGAGGATGCGTATGGAAGGAAACGATGAGAGAGAAGAGTATACGCATGAGAATGAAGAACGAGAAGAACTGACAGAAGAGCGTATCCTCCAGATGCTGGATGAGAGGAAGTTTAAAGAGCTCAAAGAAGAGCTGGAGAACAATATGTACCCGGTGGACCTGGCTGAGCTGATGAAAGACTTCACGCAGAAGCAGCTGGTCATGGTGTTCCGCCTTCTGGCGAAGGAGGAAGCGGCTGAGACCTTTGCGGAGATGGACAGTGACATGAGGGAGATGCTGATTGGTGGCCTGACGGACTCGGAGCTGGAGGAGGTCATGGAGGAGATGTATTTGGATGATACGGTGGACGTCCTGGAAGAGATGCCCGCCAATGTGGTAGACCGTCTTCTCATGGCAACAGACGAGGAGACCCGTCAGCAGATCAATCAGCTTCTCCAGTACCCGGAGGACAGTGCCGGAAGTGTGATGAACGTGGACTACATCGCCCTGCGCAAGGAGATGACAGTGGCGGATTCCATTTTGAAGATCCGGCAGGTAGGTCTCAACAAGGAGACTATTTATACCTGTTATGTGACGGAGAAGAGAAAGCTCATTGGTATGGTGGATGTCAAGGAACTTTTGACCACCAGCGAGTCAAAGACCATTGAGGAGATCATGGACACGAACCTGCTCTACGCTCACACGACAGACGACCAGGAGGAAGTGGCCCAGATCATCAGCAAGTACGACCTTATTGCCCTCCCCATTGTGGACCATGAGATGTGTATGGTGGGTATTGTTACAGTAGACGACGCTATGGAGGTCCTGGAGGAGGAGACGACAGAAGATATCAGCATCATGGCCGGTGTCAATCCCAGCGACGACTCCTACTTTGAAACTTCGGTGCTGGAGCATGTGAAGAGCCGCCTTCCCTGGCTTCTGTTCCTGATGTTGTCCGCTACGGTGACTCAGATGATCATGAACCACTATGAGAGCGCCCTGGCAGTTATGCCCCAGCTGGCGGGTTTTGTTCCTATGCTGACAGGAACAGGAGGAAACTGTGGCTCTCAGAGCTCTACACTTGTGATCCGGGGGATTTCTGTGGGAGAGATCGAGTTTGGCGATCTCTTCAAGGTGATCTTCAAAGAAGTAAGAGTGGCAGTGCTGATCAGTCTGATCCTGTCTGTGGTGAACGGGATCCGCATTATCATCATGGGGCAGGGAGATGTGATGATCGCTGAGACGATTGGCCTGACCATGGCCTGCACCATCGTTATTGCGAAAGTGGTGGGCTGTACTCTCCCTCTTCTGGCCAAGAAAGTGGGGCTGGATCCGGCTATCATGGCCACGCCTCTGATCTCCACACTGGTGGATATCAGCACGATCAGCGTGTATTTCGCTATCGTGAGCGCTGTGTTTTCCCTGTAAAACAGAGAGGAAGATCTGACAGAAAATTAACATGGATTGTACTCCAAAAGAGACATCTGATTGCCAAAAGAGCCCTTGTTTGCAAGGGTTCTTTGTATTATAATGAAAGCAGTGAGAAAAAATGGAAAGGAGTCTTTCAGTCATGGGATTTATAGATGAGATGAAAGCAAAAGCAAGAGCAAACAAAAAGACGATCGTTCTGCCTGAGTCAGAGGACGAGCGCACCTACAAAGCCGCTGAGGCTGTCCTGAAAGAGGAGATTGCCAACGTAGTCATTGTCGGAAGCGAGGAAGAAGTGGCAAAGAATAAAGGAAGCTACGACATCAGCGGCGCGCAGATCGTAGACCCGGCCACAAGCGACAAGACCGAAGCCTACATCGCAAAACTTGTGGAACTTCGCCAGAAGAAAGGTATGACAGAGGAGCAGGCAAGAGAGATCCTGCTGACAAACTACCTGTACTATGGCGTTATGATGGTGAAGATGAAAGATGCAGACGGAATGGTTTCCGGAGCATGCCACTCCACGGCAGACACACTTCGTCCCTGCCTGCAGATCCTGAAGACAAAGCCCGGCACAAAGCTGGTATCTGCCTTCTTCGTAATGTGTGTTCCGGACTGCGAGTACGGCGAGAACGGTGTGTTTGTATTTGCGGACTGCGGACTGAACCAGAATCCGGCTCCGGAAGAGCTGGCAGCTATCGCAGAGTCATCTGCAGAGTCCTTCCGCATGCTGGTGGGAGCAGAGCCGAGGGTTGCTTTCCTGAGCCACTCCTCCAAGGGAAGCGCAAAGCATGCTGACGTAGATAAAGTGGTAGAGGCAGTGAAGATTGCAAAAGAGGCCAATCCGGACCTTATGGTGGACGGCGAACTGCAGATGGATGCAGCCATCGTTCCAAGCGTGGGAGAGTCCAAGGCTCCCGGAAGCCCGGTTGCAGGACATGCCAACGTGCTTGTATTCCCGGATCTGGATGCGGGAAATATCGGATACAAACTGGTGCAGAGACTGGCAAAAGCTGAGGCTTACGGACCGATGACACAGGGCATCGCAGCTCCGGTCAACGATCTGTCCCGCGGATGCTCCGCAGAGGACATCGTGGGCGTGGTAGCCATCACAGCAGTACAGGCCCAGAATCAGTAGATCCTGATAGATAAAAAGTATACGAAAATTCCGGAGGAGAAAAGAAGATGAATGTATTAGTAGTAAACTGCGGAAGTTCTTCACTGAAATTCCAGCTGATCAATTACGATAACAGAGATGTCATGGCAAAAGGTATCTGCGAGCGTATCGGCATCGACGGCCGTCTCGTGTATGAGCCAAAGGGCGGGGAGAAGGAAGTGACAGAGGCTGCTATGCCGGATCACACAACCGCTATCCAGATGGTCCTGGACGCTCTTGTGAATGAGAAGACAGGAGTTGTGAAATCCCTGGAGGAGATCGATGCTATCGGACACCGTGTACTCCACGGCGGCATGAAGATCACCAACTCCGTTATCATCGACGAGGAGGTCATCAAAGTGATCGAGGAGTGCGCGGACTTAGGACCGCTTCACAATCCGGCCAACCTGATGGGTATCAACGCCTGCATGAAGCTGATGCCGGGCGTTCCCAATGTGGCTGTCTTTGACACTGCTTTCCATCAGACAATGCCTCCGAAGGCTTACATGTACGGGATCCCGAAAGAATATTACGAGAAATACGCCATCCGTAAGTACGGCTTCCACGGCACATCACACAAATATGTATCTGCCCGGACAGCAGCGTTCCTCGGAAAAGATATCAAGGATCTGAAGATCATCGTGTGCCATATGGGCAACGGTGCTTCCCTGTCCGCAGTAAAGGACGGAAAATGTGTGGACACATCCATGGGACTTACACCTCTTGAGGGTGTGATCATGGGCACAAGATCCGGCGATATTGATCCGGCCTTTGTGGAGTATCTCTGCAACAAAGAAAACCTGTCTGTGTCTGAGGTGCTGAACATCCTCAACAAGAAGTCCGGTATGCTGGGTATGACAGGCATCTCCAGCGACTACCGTGATGTATCTGCCGCAGCAGAGGCGGGCAACCAGGATGCCATCAACTGCCTGGAGGCCTACGCGTACCGCATCATCAAGTACATCGGCTCCTACATCGCAGCCATGGGCGGCGTGGACGTGATCACCTTCACAGCAGGTCTCGGCGAGAACGCCATCCCGCTGAGAAGGACAATCTGCGAGGCGTTTGGATACATGGGTCTTGTATTCGATGATGAGGCAAATAACAGCCGTGGCAAAGAGGTCATCATCACAAAACCGGAGTCCAAGATCACAGCCTGCGTGATCCCCACAAATGAGGAGATCGCCATCTGTGAAGAAACAGTGGAACTGGTAAAGAAAAACCTTGACAAATAATGGCTGAAAAGATATACTTTATAAAGTGTGGTTAGGAGAGCGTTATGCTGATTGAACTGACAAAGGTTTTAGAGCAGGATGACAAGGTCATCCGGCAGGAAGCACATCTTGAGCTGGAGGATATGGAAGTATCCGGCAAAAAGTACCGGCTTGAGGAACTGGAACCGGCTCTGTTCGAGATCACCAATCTCGGGAAAAAGCAGGTGCAGGTGAAGGGATGTGCAAAAATAAAGACCGTCATTCCGTGCGACAGATGCCTGGAGGACGTGGAGCAGATTTTTGATCTCGACTTTGAGCGGGAAGTGGATTTAAAGCTCGACGAGGAAGGGCGCAGACAGTCCGATGATGAGTACAACTTCATGGAAGGAAACTGTCTTGACACGGATGTGCTGATATGCAACGAGCTCCTGGTCAACTGGCCAATTCGGGTGCTGTGCAAAGAGGACTGCAAAGGTCTGTGCAGCATTTGTGGTGCTAATCTCAATCATGGTGAATGTGGCTGTGACAGAGAGGTATTAGACCCGAGGATGGCAGCCTTTCAAGATATATTCAGCAAGTTTAAGGAGGTGTAAAGTATGTCCATCTGTCCAAAGAATAAAACATCAAAAGCCAGAAGAGATAAAAGAAGAGCTAACTGGAAGATGAGCGCACCGAACCTGGTAAGATGCAGCAAGTGCGGCGAGCTGATGATGCCCCACAGAGTATGCAAGGCATGCGGTTCTTACAACAAGAGGGAGATCATCGCTCAGGACTAATCAAGAGCTTAGGCAAATGAAGGAGATCAGAGATGGTCTCCTTTATTTTTTGACATTTGCGGAGGTGGAATAGAAAATGATCTACACAGTGACATTTAACCCGTCCCTGGACTATGTGATCGCTCTGGACGCACTGGAAACGGGGCGGATCAACCGGACAAAGAAAGAACATGTCTATCCGGGAGGAAAAGGCATCAATGTGTCTGTTGTCCTGGCTAACCTGGGATACGACAGCATTGCCCTTGGATTTGAGGCGGGATTTACCGGGAAGATGCTAAGAGAGATGCTGGACCAGTCCGGGTGCCGGACAGATTTTATCCATCTCAATGAGGGAATGCCAAGGATCAATGTGAAGATCAATGCGGGGAAGGAGACAGAGATCAACGGGCAGGGACCTGAGATCCCTGAGGAAGCAGTGGAAAAACTCTACAGGAAGCTGGACAGGCTGCAAAAGGGAGATTACCTTGTGCTGGCAGGCAGCGTTCCCCGCTCTCTCCCTTCAGACATGTACGAGAGGATACTGGGGCGGCTGGAGGGAAGAGGCGTGCACTGTATAGTGGATGCGACCAAAGAACTCCTCTTCAATGTGCTGAGGTACCACCCCTTCCTGATCAAACCCAACCAGTACGAGCTGGGGGATATGTTTGGAAAGACTCTGGAAACCAGGGAGGAGATCATTGCCCACGCAAAACTCCTCCAGGATATGGGGGCACGCCATGTGCTTGTGTCCATGGCCGGGGACGGCGCCATCCTGGTGGCAGAGGATGGCACCGTGATCCAGGAGAAGGCTAGTGAAGGAGACGTGAAAAACTCCGTGGGAGCCGGTGACTCTATGGTGGCCGGATTTCTGGCCGGCTACCTGGGCACAGGCAGCCTTGAGAAGGCTTTCCGAATGGGGCAGGCGGCGGGAAGCGCCACAGCTTTCGCCTACTGGCTGGCGGAAAGAGAGAGCATTAAGGCCCTGCTGGATGGACCGGCAGACAGCTATGGCCTGTAGAGAGTGTGGGAGAACAAGAATGAAAAATACAGAGACGCTGAGAGAATATGGTTTGATCACAGCCGGATCGGTGCTTATAGCGGCGGCTGTGGGATTTTTTATGGTGCCGGGAGACCTGGTGCTTGGAAGCGTGGCCGGACTGGCCATGGTGCTTTCGCAGGTGCTTCCTCTGCGGGTGGCGACCCTGAACATGATACTGAATATTCTCTTCCTGTTGCTGGGATTTATCTTTATGGGGCGAAGCTTCGGGGCAAAGACTGTGTATGCCTCTGTCTTGTATCCGGCGCTTGTCTGGGGCATAGATATGGTCTTACCGGATTTGGCCTCTATGACCGGTGATACATGGCTTGACCTTCTGTGCTTTATTTTCCTGGTGAGCGCAGGACAGGCCATTCTCTTTCACGTCAATGCCTCCTCCGGAGGACTGGATGTGCCTGCCAAAATCCTGAATAAATATTTTCACATTGACATCGGCAAAGCAGTCACAGTCTGCGGGCTGGTCACAGTAGTCAGCTCTGTTCTTGTCTATGATCTGCGCACTATGATCGTGGGAATACTGGGGACTTATCTGAACGGCGTGGTGGTAGATGAGTTTGTCAGTGGGTTTTCAAGGAAAAAGAGAGTCTGCATCCTGTCGGACCGGCATGAGGAGATCAAGGAGTATATTCTCCACAAGCTCAGCCGCGGGGTGACTGTCTACCAGGCTGTGGGCGGATTTGAGGGGAAGGAGCGTCCGGAGCTGGTGACGATCCTGACGAAAACCGAGTACGCGCAGTTGATGGCATACGTCCGAAGGACGGATCCGGACGCCTTTTTAACGGTGACCGCTGTCAGTGAGGTGGCGGGCACATGGAACACAAGAGGGCATGCCCGGCGCATATAGGAAAAATTGAGGCGCTAAATTGTTTGAAATTCCATGAAAATAGTGTATAATAAAATCAGAATATGTGAAAATTCTAACCTACGGCAAAAGCAAGAAAGAAAGAGGGTTCCATCATGGGAAGATATTATCGATTAACTAAAAAGATCTCAGATGAGATGGCGCAGGAAATCCTGAGAGAGCTGCAGGAGCTCGAAAATGTAAAAAGTGTAAGTTTTTCAGAGGACCTTTCATTGCTGAAGGTTGAGACAAAGAACGGACTGTTCCCTGAAGTTATGAACCGGGCAGTAAATATCTGCCGGCGCATAGGCGGGGGATGTGATCTGAGTTTTGCCGGATTTGCCTACGCAGGGGCATAGAGGATCGCGCCAGAAACAGATGAAACCGAAATAAGATTGCGCCTGGTGCGCAATCTGTTTTATAACCAAAATGTTATAGTATGAAGTATACTTATAACATATAGATGGGTTCCGCTTCGCGGAAAATGCAGACAAGGCGGGAGGACAGGACATGGACAGTGTTTACTTATCTGAAAAGACAAAATCCATTCTGTGGCCCGATTTTGCGGCTCACTTTAAGAGCAGCACAAGCCGGGCCTCCTACTGGAGCGACCTGTGTGAATTTGCTCAGATTGTAGAGAAAGATATCACCCGGGCCGGTGCGGAGGATGTGCGCAGATATTATCAGATCATGACAGAGAAGGTGAAACGGGGAGAACTGCAGCCGGGAACCCCGGCAAAGAAGTTCCGGGAGCTTCACTCTTTTTCGGACTTTATCTGCAGAGAGAGGGAGAGATACGGGCTGCCGGATTCTTTTGCGGATCATTTCTACGGTTATCTGCCGTTTCTTTCTAAGCAGGAAAAGTATGCCCGGGTCATGCCTGTGGAGGATGTGGACCGCCTGCTGAAGGCAGCGGAGAAAGACCGGATGGCTTACACTATCTTTGTGCTCATGTACAGGGTGGGACTTTCCTCCACGGAGATCTGTGATCTGGAGACAGAGGATATAGGAATCTATGAAAACGGCGCCTATGTCACGCCCCGGGAGCGGCAGAGCGGTGTGTTTATTCCTGAGGACGCGATGGCTGTACTGGAGAGCTATATGGGGCAGAGGGAGGAGAGGCCTACACTCTTTTATAACAGAAGGGGAAATCCTCTGAACACGATGTATATTTCCAGGATGATGAAAAAGTATACGGCTCTTGCCTGCATACCGGCTTACAGCAGCCAGATGCTGCGAAATACATGTGCCTACAATCTTTTTTCCTACAAGGCCAGCCCGGGACAGGTGGCGGCCCAGATGGGGGTCACAGACACCCATGTGAAGAGGTACAGGAAACTGGCGTATAAGGAGGAGCTTTCCCGGGCTGCCGGAAATCTTGTGAAAATCCATGTGGAGAGACCGCTCTAGCTCTTTTGCTGTTCCCGCAAACAAAATATTGATTTTTGGGATAATGTCTAGTAGAATATTTCTAGTAGTTATGGAGGAAAGAAAAATGGCAGAACTTACAAAAATTGCCCTTGACGCCATGGGCGGCGACAATGCCCCGGTGGAGATGGTCAAAGGCGCGGTTGATGCGGTTTCCAGAGAGAAGAGCATCAAGGTTTATGTCGTAGGACAGGAAGAAGTTGTCAGGAAAGAGCTGGAAAAATATACGTATGATAAGGACAGGATAGAGATCGTGGGCGCCACAGAGGTCATTGAGACAGCGGAGCCTCCGGTTAACGCCATCCGGAAAAAGAAAGACTCATCTATCGTGGTGGGTATGAAGATGGTCAGATCCGGGGAGGCCGATGCCTTTGTGTCTGCCGGAAGTTCAGGAGCCATCCTTGTAGGGGGCCAGACCATTGTGGGCAGGATTAAGGGCGTGGAGAGACCGCCTCTTGCACCGCTCATTCCCACAGAGAAGGGCGTTTCTCTTTTGATCGACTGCGGGGCAAACGTGGACGCACGTCCCTCCCATCTGGTCCAGTTCGCCAAGATGGGTTCCATCTATATGGAACATGTGATGGGCGTGAAGAACCCCAAAGTGGCGATCGTCAATATAGGAGCCGAGGAGGAGAAGGGCAATGCCCTTGTGAAAGAGACATTTCCTCTCCTGAAAGAGGCGAAGGGCATCAATTTTACCGGAAGCATTGAGGCAAGGGAGATCCCCCACGGCCAGGCGGACGTCATTGTCTGTGAGGCCTTTGCCGGGAATATCATCCTGAAACTGTTCGAGGGTGTGGGAGCGGTGCTGATCAGTAAGGTCAAGGAAGGCATGATGAGCAGCCTTCGCAGCAAGATCGGAGCCCTGCTCGTGAAGCCGGCCCTCAAGGAGACATTGAAAGGTTTTGACACAAGCGAGTACGGCGGCGCCCCGCTGCTGGGACTGAAAGGTCTTGTGGTGAAGACCCACGGAAGCTCTAAGGCCAGGGAGGTATCCAATTCCATCCTTCAGTGCCTGACTTTCCGGGAACAGAGGATCAACGAGAAGATCCAGGAGTGTATTCAGGCGGATGACTCGTCCGATGAATAGATATAAAGCAATATAAAAGGAGATGAAAAAAATGGAATTTGAGAAATTACAGGAAATTATAGCTGACGTACTTAATGTGAACGCAGATGAGATCACAATGGAGACAAAGTTTGTAGATGACCTGGGAGCGGACTCTCTGGATATCTTCCAGATTATCATGGGGATTGAGGAAGCATTCGATATCGAGATCGACAATGATGACGCAGAGAAGATCGTGACAGTAGGAGATGCTGTAGAGCAGATCAAAAATGCAACAAACTAGCAGAAAGGAGAAAAAGCCCGGATGCGGGCTTTTTCTTTTATGAGGGTTTATATGAGTCGAAAACTAAAAGAACTGGAAGAGCAGATCGGCTATACATTTCAGGATTCCAGGCTGCTCCGCCGGGCTATGATGCACAGCTCCTATGTGAATGAGAAGCATCTGCCCAAGTACGAGTGCAACGAGCGGCTGGAATTCCTGGGAGACGCTGTGCTGGAGCTGGTGTCCAGTGAATTTTTATTCCATGAAAATGAGAAAATGCCGGAGGGAGAGCTGACCAAGACAAGGGCGGCCATGGTCTGTGAGCAGGCGCTGGCTTTCTGTGCCCGCCAGATTCGTCTCGGAGAGTATCTTCTGCTGGGAAAAGGCGAGGATATGACAGGAGGCAGAAAGAGGGATTCCGTCACATCGGACGCCATGGAAGCACTGATCGGGGCCATCTATTCAGACGGTGGTTTTGCTAGTGCAAAAGAGTTTATACACAGGTTTGTGCTGAATGACCTGGAGAACAAGAAACTCTTTTACGATAGCAAGACTATCCTGCAGGAGCTGGTACAGGCTGCGTTTGACCAGCCTGTGGCCTATGAGCTCACCGGCGAAGAGGGGCCGGACCACGACAAGACCTTCCACGTGGAGGTGCACATCGGCGCGGATGTCTACGGCGCCGGGAGCGGAAGGACCAAGAAGGCAGCCGAGCAGGAGGCGGCTTACAGGACGATCCTGATCCTGCACAAAAGGAATATAAAGTAGGTGTTACATGTATTTAAAAAGTATAGAGATACAGGGCTTTAAATCTTTTGCAAACAAGATCGTATTTGATTTTCATAACGGGATCACCGGGATCGTGGGCCCAAACGGCAGCGGCAAGAGCAATGTGGCAGACGCTGTGCGCTGGGTCTTGGGAGAGCAGCGCGTCAAGCAGCTGCGGGGCGGCAGCATGCAGGATGTCATCTTCTCTGGCACAGAGAACAGAAGGCCTCTGAGCTACGCCTCTGTGGCCATCACGCTTGACAACTCTGACCATCAGCTTTCTGTGGATTACGAGGAGGTCACTGTCACGAGAAAGCTGTACCGTTCCGGCGAGAGTGAGTATCTGCTCAACGGCAGTCCCTGCCGCCTGAAGGATATCAATGAGCTGTTTTACGACACTGGTATTGGCAAGGAGGGCTACTCCATCATCGGACAGGGACAGATCGACAAGATCCTGAGCGGCAAGCCGGAGGACAGAAGGGAGCTCTTCGACGAGGCGGCGGGCATCGTGAAATTTAAGCGGAGAAAAAACATGTCTGTCAAAAAGCTGGAGGATGAGAGGCAGAATCTTCTCCGTGTCAATGATATCCTCTCCGAGCTGGAGAGACAGATCGGGCCTTTGAAGAAGCAGGCCGAGGTGGCAAGAGAGTACCTGCAGAAGAAGGAACAGCTGAAGACCTTTGACATCAACATGTTCCTTCTGGAGACCGAGCGGTTAAAAGAGCAGATCGCAGAGACAGAGGACAAGCTGTCCGTCTCCCGTGAGGAGCTCCAGGAAGCGGACGCTTCATATGGAGCCATGAAGGAGGAGTACGAGGCCATCGAGGCGCAGGTAGACGAGATCGACGACTCGATTGAGAAGGCTAAAAGCCAGCGGGCGGAGACCAACCTCCTGAAACAGCAGCTGGAGAACCAGATCGAGCTTCTGAAGGAGCAGATCAACAGTGCCCGCATGACGGACGAACATTTTGGACAGCGCTATCAGACGATCCAGAATGAGATCCGTGAGAGAAAGGATCAGCTTCTCCTGTTCCAGAAGGAGAAGGAAGAAATCGCAGGAGAACTGCGGGAGAAATCCGCTGCCAGGGAACAGGCAAGAGACCTGCTCATCGAGGTGCAGAGCCGCATTGCGGGACTGACGGACCAGGTGGAGAAAAACAAGAATGATATAATTGAAATTCTCAACAACAGAGCTTCCACCCAGGCTAAGATCCAGCGCTACGACACCATGATGGAGCAGATCCAGGTGCGCAGGTCCCAGATGAACCAGCGGCTCATCAAGGCCCGCAGTGAGGCGGAAGAAGAGCAGAAGAACGCCAGGGAGCACAGTGCCCGCCTGGAGGAGATCTCTGACACGATCCGCAGCCTGACCGAGAAAAATAAAGAGTACGAGCAGAAGATAGAGAGACTGCAAAAAGAGCTGTTCAGCCAGACAGAGAAGCTGCGGGTGGGCCAGACAGCCTACCACAGGGAGGAGTCCCGGCTGGAGTCACTGAAAAATATCACAGAGCGGTATGACGGATACGGCGGCAGTATCCGAAGAGTCATGGAGCAGAGGGAAAAGGAGAAGGGCATCCTGGGCGTGGTGGCGGATATCATCAAGGTGGACAAAGAGTATGAGATCGCCATTGAGACCGCGCTTGGAGGCAGCATCCAGAACATCGTCACCGACACGGAGGAGACGGCGAAAAGGATGATCGATTTCCTCAAGAGAAACCGGTACGGCAGAGCCACCTTCCTTCCCCTGACCGGCATTGGCGGAGGCCGCGGGATGTCCAGGCCGGAGGCGCTGCAGGAGAAGGGCGTTGTGGGTCTTGCCAACACCCTGGTCAAGGTGGAAGAACAGTACCGGGGCCTGGCAGAGAATCTGCTTGGCCGGACCATTGTTGTGGACAATATCGACCACGGCATTGCCATTGCACGGAAATACAGGCAGACGCTGCGACTGGTTACCCTGGAACTGCTGAACCCCGGAGGCTCCATGACAGGAGGCGCTTTTAAAAACTCCAGCAACCTGTTAAGCCGGAGGCGGGAGATCGAGGAATTTGAGAAGACGGTCCGCCATCTGAAAAAGGAGATGGAGGAGATGGAGGCATCGGCAGCCAGTCTCCGCCGGGAGCGAGCTGCCTGCTATGAGGCTATAGATGTGATCCAGCAGAAGCTGCAGAAGGCCTATGTCATCCAGAACACGGCGAAGATCAATCTGGATCAGTGCCAGGAGCGGATACAGGTTTCCATGGAGACATCCCAGGCTATCCAGCGGGAGAACCAGGAGCTGGATCAGCAGATCACGGACATCAGCAATAACCAGGAGTCCATCACTGTGGAGCTGGATACTTCCACTGCCCTGGAGCAGGAGATCACCCGTAAGACCGAGGAAGACCAGAAACTTTTGGAGCAGGAAAAGGAAGAGGAACTTCGCTGCCAGAAGGCTTCCGAGGAGGCACAGCTGGCTTTTGCGGGTCTGGAACAGAAGCACACCTTTATCCTGGAAAATGAAGAACGTATCCAGGAGGAGATCGCCAAGTTCGAGGAAGAACAGCAGGAGCTGGGTGAGAACAAAGAGGATGCTTCCCGGGAGATCCAGGAGAAAGAGGAGCAGATCCAGAAAATTCGCCAGACGATAGAGGAATCCAAAGAGCTCTTCCAGGAGATCGAGGAGCAGATCCAGGAAAATGTGAAGCAGAGGGAAGAGCTGAGCCAGAGGCATAAGTCCTTCCTTGGAAAGCGGGAGGAACTCTCCAGGCATATGGCAGATCTGGATAAGGAGATCTTCCGTCTGGAGAGCAGAAAAGAAGGCTACGAGGAGGCCTCGGAGAAGCAGATCAACTATATGTGGGAAGAGTATGAAATTACATACAGTCACGCTCTGGAGCTGCGGGACAAAAATCTCACAGACCTGGCCTACATGCGCCGGCAGATCCAGACACTCAAGAGTGATATCAAGGGGCTTGGCTCCGTCAATGTAAATGCTATTGAGGACTACAAAGACGTGTCCGAGAGATATGAGTTCCTGAAGGGACAGCATGAAGATCTGGTGGAGGCGGAAGCCACCCTGGAGAAGATCATCGCGGAGCTGGACGAGGCCATGCGCAGGCAGTTCACCGAGCAGTTCGCAAGGATTGCCGGGGAGTTTGATAAAGTGTTCAAGGAGCTCTTCGGAGGCGGAAAGGGAACGCTGGAGCTGATGGAGGACGAGGATATCCTGGAGGCAGGCATCCGCATCATCGCCCAGCCGCCGGGAAAGAAGCTGCAGAATATGATGCAGCTCTCCGGTGGAGAGAAGGCGCTGACCGCTATTTCCCTCCTGTTTGCCATCCAGAATCTGAAGCCATCCCCCTTCTGTCTGCTGGATGAGATCGAGGCGGCGTTGGATGACTCCAATGTAACCCGTTTTGCCCAGTACCTCCACAAGCTGACGAAAAACACGCAGTTTATCGTCATCACCCACAGAAGAGGGACTATGACAGCGGCGGACAGGCTGTATGGTATCACCATGCAGGAGAAGGGTGTCTCCACCATGGTTTCTGTCAGTCTTCTGGAAAATGAGCTGAACGAGATGGAGAAGCAGCACCAAGAATAAAAAAGGAGCAGGATTATGGCAGAAGAGAAGGGATTTTTCAAAAGGCTCGTCTCGGGCCTTACAAAGACAAGAGATAATATTGTGTCCGGCATGGACAGCATTTTTCATGGATTTTCACACATTGATGAAGATTTCTATGAGGAGCTTGAGGAAGTCCTGATCATGGGAGATCTGGGAGTTCAGGCCACAGAAGATATACTGGACGATCTGCGGGAAAAGGTGAAGGAGCGGCATATCAAGGAGCCCTCCGACTGCCGGCAGATCCTCATCGACAGCATCAAGGAGCAGATGGATGTGGGAGAGACGGCCTACGAGTTCGAGGGCCGGACCTCCGTGGTTATGGTGGTAGGCGTCAACGGCGTGGGAAAGACAACCACCATAGGCAAGCTGGCAGGCAAGCTGCGGGCTCAGAACAAAAAAGTGATTCTGGCTGCGGCAGATACCTTCCGGGCTGCGGCGGGAGAGCAGCTGAAGGAGTGGGCAAACAGGGCTCAGGCAGAGCTCATCGGCGGGCAGGAAGGGTCCGACCCGGCTGCCGTGGTGTACGATGCAGTGCAGGCTGCGAAGGCCCGCCATGCAGATGTGCTGCTGTGTGACACAGCCGGCAGACTTCACAATAAAAAGAACCTGATGGAGGAGCTGCGGAAGATGAACCGGATCATTGACCGGGAGTACCCGGAGGCTTTCCGGGAGACTCTGGTGGTCCTTGATGCCACCACCGGCCAGAATGCGCTCCAGCAGGCCAAGGATTTCAAAGATGTGGCTGATATTACGGGCATTATCCTGACGAAGATGGACGGGACGGCCAAGGGCGGCATTGCCGTAGCCATCCAGGCGGAGCTTGGTATTCCGGTGAAGTACATTGGCGTCGGAGAGACCATAGAGGATCTGCAGAAATTTGATGCGGACACATTTGTAGATGCACTTTTTGCAGTTCCGGAGGAAAAAGAAGAATAAAATGAAGAAAAAGAAAGGCAGGAGATCATGATGGACAAACTGACACTGGAAAATTTTGAGCAGGCGAGTGAACTTGTAAAGAAGGTGACCCTCCCCACAGATCTTGTATACAGCGAGTACTTCAGTTCCCAGACAGGCGGCAAGGTATATCTGAAGCCGGAGAACATGCAGTATACAGGGGCGTACAAGGTAAGAGGTGCCTACTATAAGATCAGTACCATGACAGAAGAAGAGCGGGAGAAGGGGCTCATCACGGCTTCTGCCGGCAACCATGCCCAGGGCGTTGCTTTTGCGGCCCAGAAGTTCGGCTGCAAGGCTACGATCGTCATGCCCACAGTCACCCCTCTTATCAAGGTAAACCGCACAAAGAGCTACGGAGCGAACGTGATCCTCCACGGGGATGTGTACGATGACGCCTGTGCCTACGCGCTGAAGCTGGCAGAGGAGCAGGGGATGACGTTTGTGCATCCTTTCGATGATCTGGATGTGGCGACAGGACAGGGAACTATCGCTATGGAGATCGTGCAGGAGCTTCCTACCGTGGACTATATCCTGGCACCCATCGGCGGAGGCGGCCTGATCACAGGCCTTGCCACACTGGCTAAGATGCTCAACCCCAAGATCAAGGTGATCGGCGTGGAGCCTGCTGCTGCGGCCAGCATGAAGGCTGCTCTCGAGGCAGGAGAGCCTGTCACACTGCCAAGCGCCAACACCATTGCGGACGGCACGGCTGTGAAGCGGGTGGGCGACAAGGTGTTCCCCTATGTGAAGGAAAATGTGGATGACATTATCACAGTGGAGGACGACGATCTGGTCGGAGCTTTCCTGGATATGGTGGAGAACCACAAGATGGTCGTGGAGAATTCCGGTCTCCTTACGGTAGCAGCCCTCAAACAGCTGGATGTAAAAAAGAAAAAAGTAGTCTGCATCTTAAGCGGCGGCAACATGGATGTGATCACCATGTCCTCCATTGTCCAGCACGGACTGATCCAGAGAGACAGGATCTTCTCCATCTCCGTTCTCATGCCTGACAAGCCGGGCGAGCTTGTGCGGGTGGCCTCTGCTGTCGCGAATGCTCAGGGCAATGTGATCCGTCTGGAGCACAACCAGTTTGTCAGTACCAATCGAAATGCAGCCGTGGAGCTTCGTATTACGCTGGAGGCCTTTGGCACAGAGCACAAGAATCAGATCATGCAGGCTCTCAGAGACGTGGGATATGAGCCCAGGGAGATTGGGGCAAAGCTGTACTAGGAACACAAGTGAATCAGATCTGCGGATTTTCAGAATTTTGCGTATTACAGAGGCCGTCCTGCCGGGACGGCCTTTTTTATACGGAAAATTTCAGGTGGATTTTTTATTGACATGGTTTGTATAATTGTATACAATTATACGAGAAAAGAAAAGGAGAGATGACACATGCAGGACAGGAAAGTTTACCTTGACGAACACACAAATCTGCTTCAGCTTGAGGAGCATATGTACCCACTGGTGGATGTGAAAGAACCCAATGTATTCAGAAATCTTTTTCACTATGACGAGGTGCCGAAGATTGCCTTCAACGACAGGATCGTACCCCACAGCATGCCGGATGAGATATGGATCACAGACACGACATTCCGGGATGGACAGCAGTCCCGGGCGCCTTACAGCACAAAGCAGATTGTAGATATTTACGATTATTTCCACAGACTGGGCGGACCCAACGGAAAGATCCGGCAGTGTGAATTTTTCCTGTACAGCAAGAAAGACAGGGACGCTGTATACCAGTGCATGGAGAAGGGATATCAGTTCCCGGAGATCACCAGCTGGATTCGGGCCAGCAAAAAGGATTTTGAACTTGTAAAAGAGATCGGCATGAAAGAGACAGGCATACTTGTCAGCTGCTCGGACTACCACATTTTTTACAAGCTGAAGATGACAAGAAAACAGGCTATGGAGCATTATCTTTCTGTTATCAGGGAATGCCTTGAGACCGGTGTCAGTCCCAGGTGTCATCTGGAAGATATTACCAGGTCGGATATTTACGGTTTTGTCATTCCGTTCTGCCTGGAGCTTATGAACCTGATGAAAGAGTACCAGATCCCGGTGAAGATCCGTGTCTGTGATACGATGGGTTACGGTGTCAACTACCCCGGCGCGGTGATCCCCAGGTCCATCCCGGGTATCATATACGGCCTCCGCGTCCATGCAGGTGTGCCAAGCGAGCTGATTGAGTTCCACGGACACAATGATTTTTACAAGGCAGTCAGCAATTCTTCCACAGCCTGGCTCTACGGGGCCTGCGGCGTAAACTGTTCCATCTTCGGCATTGGGGAGCGGACAGGGAACACGCCCCTGGAGGCCATGGTCTTTGAGTATGCCCAGCTGAGAGGGACGCTGGACGGCATGGACACCACCGTCATCACCGAGCTGGCAGAGTACTATGAGAAAGAGATCGGCTACCACATTCCCTCGCGGACACCTTTTGTGGGCAAGAATTTCAATGTGACAAGGGCCGGGATCCACGCCGACGGACTGCTGAAAAACGAGGAGATCTACAATATATTTGACACAGATAAATTCCTGAACAGACCGCCGCTTGTAGCCGTGTCAAACACATCCGGGCTGGCGGGCATCGCCCACTGGATCAACACCTATTTCCATCTGCCCGAAGGAAGGCAGGTAGATAAGAATACCGAACTTGTAGCCATGGTGAAAGAGTGGGTGGATCAGGAATATGAGAGCGGCCGCGTCACTGTGCTGACAGACGAGGAACTTCTGGCAGTCATTGATGAGGCATGTAAAAAGACAGGCGTCAGACTGACGGCGCAGGAGGAGTAAAACAAATGGAAGAGTACCAGGACCAGTACCTTCGGGGAAAAGTGTTTCGCAGGCTGCGGGAAGACATTCTATCCGGTGTGTACAAGGAAAATGAGGAACTCAAAGAGATAAGCATAGGGGAGGAGATGGGGGTCAGCCGGACTCCGGTGCGGGAGGCGCTGCGCCAGCTGGAGCTGGAAGGCCTTGTGTCCATCATTCCCAATAAAGGAGCCTATGTGACCGGCATTTCCCTGAAGGACGTGCACGATATCTATATGATCCGGTCTATGCTGGAGGGGCTCTGCGCCCGGTGGGCGACCAGGTATATCACAGAGGAGCAGATCGAGGAGTTGGAGGAGGTGATCCTTCTCTCCGAGTTCCATCTGAAGAAGAAAAGCACAGCGGGGAAAGACGGGGAGAAAGCCCAGCAGGTATCTGAGCTGGATGGAAAATTTCACAAAGTCTTGTATCACGCCTCCAATAGTCGTATACTGGAACATGTACTGTCGGATTTTCACAAATATGTGAAAATGGCGCGGACCATGTCTGTGGAGGAGAAGAGCCGGGCGGAGAAGTCCATAGAAGAGCACCGGGCTATTCTGGAAGCCATCAAGGCAAGGGATGAGGAGCTGGCAGAGCGCCTGGCCAATGCGCATATTATGAAAGTCATGGAAAATCTTCATATAGAAGAGTAGATGAGCCAGTCAATTATTTTTAATGACGAAATAAACGAAAAAGAAAAGGAGAATGCGAACATGGAAAAGATCAAGATGACCACCCCAATCGTAGAGATGGACGGAGATGAGATGACCAGGATCCTCTGGAAGATGATAAAAGAACACCTTCTGAAGCCATTTATCGAGCTGAATACAGAGTACTACGACCTGGGCCTGGAGCACCGCAATGAGACCAATGACCAGGTGACGATTGACTCTGCAAATGCTACAAAGAAATATAAAGTGGCGGTAAAATGCGCCACGATCACGCCCAACGCGGCCCGCATGACAGAGTACGACCTGAAGGAAATGTGGAAGAGCCCCAACGGGACGATCCGCGCCATCCTGGATGGGACCGTGTTCCGCGCTCCCATCGTTGTAAAGGGGATCGAGCCCTGCGTGAAGAACTGGAAGAAGCCTATCACCATTGCAAGGCATGCCTACGGGGATGTGTACAAGGGAACCGAGATGAAGATACCGGGAGCCGGGAAGGTAGAACTTGTCTATACAGCAGAGGACGGCCACGAGGAGCGAGAGCTTGTGCACAACTTTACAGGCGCAGGCATTGTGCAGGGTATGCACAATGTCAATGACTCTATCGCGAGCTTTGCCAGAAGCTGCTTTAACTATGCGCTGGATACAAAGCAGGATCTGTGGTTTGCCACAAAGGATACTATTTCCAAAAAGTACGACCACACTTTCAAGGATATTTTCCAGGAGATCTACGACAACGAGTATGCCGAGAAGTTTGAGAAAGCGGGCATCGTATATTTCTACACCCTTATCGACGATGCTGTGGCCCGTGTTATGAAGTCTGAGGGCGGCTACATCTGGGCCTGCAAGAACTATGACGGGGGTGGTATGAGCGACATGGTATCCTCCGCCTTCGGTTCTCTGGCAATGATGACCTCCGTGCTGGTTTCCCCTCACGGATATTATGAGTATGAGGCGGCGCACGGTACCGTACAGCGCCACTATTACCGTCATCTGAAAGGAGAGGAGACATCCACCAACTCCGTGGCCACCATCTTCGCGTGGACAGGTGCACTGAGAAAGCGCGGCGAGCTGGACGGCAACCAGGAGCTTATGGCATTCGCCGACAAATTGGAGAAGGCTACTATCGACACCATTGAGGAAGGCAAGATGACAAAAGATCTGGCGCTGATCACCACTTTGGAAAATCCCACTGTGCTGAACAGTGAAGAATTTATTCTGGCAATTGCAGAAAAGCTGGCGTAATTTAATTTCGGACGTAATACTTTTTAAAAGTATTACGTCCGAAATTATTATAACTGGTGTGTAATTGTGTATGCCATCGGAAAGAATTGAACCTGTCGGCGTCAATTTTACATACA
>OGYQ01000891.1_pt1 | contig 21501 bp, 29 predicted proteins | sample 1576641 | NCBI WGS metagenome assembly OGYQ01 (sample SAMEA3541476, study PRJEB24748) | human gut metagenome | biome: human gut; feature: human-associated habitat; material: faeces | place: China | collected 2012 | reverse complement strand
TGAGAGTTTTTATGAAAGATACGGCTGGGAATTTTTGTGTATGGTTCAAGGGGACAATGAGCCTGATATGACAAGAATGTATATTCACAGATAAATTGGAATTTATCTGCACACAAGATTACATTGATATTGATCCTTTATATTTGCATGAACTGGAAATTTCGTTTTCCAGGAGAGAAGGTGGCTCGATGAATAATCAGTTTATACAAAGGGTAATTTTCAATTGGGATAAAATTGATAACAACAGTTACTTGAAGAAAATAGAAGCGTTTAAGGGAATTGAGAGACTTGATTTTAATAAGCCGGTTACTTTTTTTGTTGGAGAAAATGGCAGTGGTAAATCAACATTACTGGAAGCCCTTGCTGTAGCCTATGGATTTAATCCAGAAGGTGGAACAAAGAATTATGTTTTTTCTACATATGATACGCACTCAGAATTGTATGATGCAATAACCATTTCCAGAGGATACAGGAAAGAAAAATGGGGCTATTTCCTTAGAGCTGAAAGTTTCTATAATGTTGCAACGCAGGAAGAGGAATATGCTGATATAAGTCATCCCTCAGCTAAATATCACAAAATGTCACATGGAGAGAGTTTCCTGGCACTAGCGCAGAATAATCTGCGGGCAAATGGTTTATATCTTTTTGATGAGCCGGAAGCAGCATTGTCTCCTCAGAGACAGCTTACATTGTTAATGGAAATACATAGGTGCGCAAAGGAAGGGGCACAGTTTTTTATAGTTACGCATTCCCCCATTCTATTAGGGATACCCGATGCCGATATATACAGTTTTGACAATGGAAGAATACATTTATGTGAGTACGAGGAAACAGAAAGTTATCAAGTTACAGAAATGTTCATAAACAATAGACTTTTATTACTGGACAGACTATTAAAGAGGGACAGCTTATAAAAGTATAACCGTTAAAACGCTATCAGAAGATTTACAACTTGAAGCACTACTGAAAAAAGAGAAAGGTGAAGACAATGAATAAAATGATTGCATATTGTGGACTGAATTGTGAAAACTGCGATGCATATCTTGCGACAATTAATGATGACCAGGAGTTGCGAATAAAAACGGCAAAGCAATGGGCTGAATTGAATCATGCACCTATTCTTCCCGAACATATTAACTGCCAGGGGTGTCGTGTCGACGGAGCGAAAACTGTATTTTGTGATAGTATGTGCGGCGTTCGTCAGTGTGCATTGAAAAAGGGCGTTGCTACTTGTGGCGACTGTCTGGATTTAGAAAGCTGTCCCACTGTTGGAGCGATCCTGGAGAACAATCCGGCTGCTTTGAAGAATTTGAAAGAATGAATGAAGCAAAGTCTTTGGACAGGGAGTGGACAGAAGATGCGGCGACAGGATATCAGAGAGACAGTTTATAGATATATTGCGGAACAAATGAATTGCAGCATGCAGGATTTACATACGGGTGAAACGGTTTTTATTGAGGATGCTACGAAACCAGAGAAGTATATAAAAATTCTCAGTGTTGGAGATACAGATATTATTACGTTGTCTTCAGATATGTTTTCTGATGGAAAGAGGCACCTTGACGGAAAAAGCCGGGATGAGCTATATGAAAGTCATTATGTGTTTGGTCAGACACTTTATTATGTCTCGGATATGAACCAGATGGAACGATTGCCTTTTATTGAAGGCTATACGTATGAATTAGTCGTTTCCGATGAAATACGGAAACTATATGGGATAAAAGGATTTGATAATTCACTGTCATTCGATGAAAATGGCAATACTTCGACATGCATTGTTCTCTACGCTAAGAAAGATAAGGATATTATTGCATTAGCAGGGGCGTCCTATGTAAATAGCGAACTGCGGGAAGTTGGAATTGATGTTAAGAAGGAGTTTCGAGGGAAAAAACTGGCTTCTCTATTGGTACGTAATCTGACTGTTGAAATATTGAAACAAGGGAAAATACCGTTTTACAGTGCTTCAGTAACCAATATCGCATCACAGGCAGTTGCCATCCGAAGCGGTTATATGCCTTTATGGACGGATACATTTGGTGTTCGGGATATTTCATTTTGCAAATAGCAGGAATAAAAGTTTAGATCTGAAATGGAGAGGTGTTTTATGAGACGAGAGTTAGGAATTGCCCGCTGTGGCCTTGCCTGTTGTTTGTGCTCTGAAAATGAGACGTGTGCCGGCTGCGATTCGGGCGAATGTCCGGATAAGGAGTGGTGTGAAAACAGGAAATGTTCAATTTCTAAAGGGATTGAGCATTGTTATGAGTGCAAGGATAAATGCACAAAAGGCTTGTTAAGTAAAATAAAACCATTTGCATTCACAGAATTTGCCAGAAGGTATGGAGAGGATTACCTTTTGGACTGCCTTGAAAGGAATGAGAAAAATGGAGTGATTTATCACCGCGAAGGCATAAATGGTGATTATGACGATTTCGATGACGTGGACGCGCTGATAGAATATATAAAAACCGGATATAGATAGATCTGGAATTGCTTTTGTATGGACAAAGGCAGGTAACAGCTCTTGATCAGAAGGGGAATTATGGAACTGATTCAAATTATCATTCTTGTACTGATTATATATATTCCAGTAATTGTATTGATTTCACTCATACGTGCACTTTTTAGTACCAGGAAAGGGAAGGCATATGCCAAAGAAAAATTTAAGGATACGTTCCTGCATTTTTTCCTGGAACTATTAAATCCGTTTAACTGGTTTTTATGAGACACTTCCATAGTATAATTCTTGATTGAAGAAAGAGCAAAAAAGAAACACAGATAAATTCTGGTTCGGCAAACCGAAAAAACACAGGAGAGACGGTTATGGGAATAAAAATAGTATCTGCTTACGATCGGGCTGAAGAAGTAAGAAGATTATTTGAAGAATATACGGATATGCTGGTTGAAAATGATCCTTCCTTCCAGGAATACCTGGATATCCAGAATTACAGTGAAGAAATGGAACATTTGGAGAAAAAATACGGTCTGCCGGATGGAAGATTATATCTGGCTTATTGTGATGAAGAATTAGCCGGTTGTATCGGACTTAGAAAAATGGATAGTCAGAATTGTGAAATGAAACGCCTCTATGTAAGACCTGCATTCAGAGGACGAAAAATCGGCAATCTGTTAGTTGAGAAGATCATAGATGATGCGAAGAAAATCGGGTATTCGTACATGTTATTAGATACACTTCCGTTTTTGAAAAGTGCAATACATATGTACAAGAAATATGGCTTTTATGAGATAAACAGCTATAATGACAGCCCTATGAATACTTCCATATATATGAAACTTAATTTATGAATCCTAATTTATAGAGGGGTTGAAAATGGCAGATGATATTCAAAAGTGTTTAGAGATATACCAAGAGCAACTCAATAATGGCTATATACGAGTGGCATACGTAACTTTGACAAAGTATGTTGCAGAGCTAAAAGCAAATTTCCCTAAAGCGTATACGACGAGCAGTGTTGCATTTGGTTATCTCTACTATACATATTTTTATTTCACTAATGGCTATTTGAAAAATAAAAATCTAAAATATTCTATTTTAGAAGTGATTTTAGAAACTAAAATAGATTTTAGCGATAAAGAAAATATGACCCAAAATGTCATTAATCGCGCAGGATCGGGATCTTGAGGATTGGAGGAGTGGTTATGAATAATGGAATATATTTCATCATCATGTGGTCAGCAGCCGTACTGTTTATACTCATTGGTATTTATGCCATGAACAGGAAAAAGCCCATGTGGCTTTGGGGCGGCGTTCAAATTCCTGAATCAAAGGTAAATGATGTAAAAGCCTATAATCATGCAATAGGTAAGATGTGGTGTGTATGTGCCATCCCCCTGTTTATAGGCGGGATGATTGCGTTCTTTTCACCAGCTTATTCTGTTTTGATCTTTGCGCTGACCTGTACTGTGGGCATCGCTGTGATTGTCTGGAGATATCATAAAATAGAAGAAACATATTTTGTAAGCTGAGTTGGAATGAATTGCCTTATTTGTATTACTGTCAAAGGATTTTGACAGCATTTATACTGGTATGTCAACAAAATTTGATTGATATATAACATCACTTTAATTATGATTTGGATACCAGGAGATGAAAAAGATGGAGCTTGGTAAACAGATAAAAAAATATCGGGCGGAAGTAAATCTGTCACAGGAAGAACTGTCAGAAAGAGTTTCTGTATCAAGGCAGACCATTTCAAATTAGGAGAATGAAAATGACAGGGGAATAATCAGATGATATAATAGAGAAAAGTAGTCCGCACCATTATTAGATGCAGATGAGAAAGTCGTTATTACAAAATATACATTTATTATACGCCGGAAGGTGGTGTGGAATATGATGCGTCAGAATTTTAAGGATTGGGCAGACCGGGAGTTTGGCTATCCGATTCCACAAGAATATCTCTCTTTTTTAGAGAAGGGTGAGCCTGAGCCAGCAGGAAGAAAATACTATGTCACTGATGAAGGGAATGCGCTGGAAATATCAGAATGGTTCACGCCGGACAACATACCGGTAATATATAAAAACTGCCGGGAGGAAAAAATGATAGAGGCGTATCAGCTGCCTGTGCTGGAGAGCTGTGGCTGCACTGTTGTACTAAGCTGCAATTCTGACAAAGACACATATGGACATGTTCTGCTGAGGACTTCCACAGGATACTATGATGAAAGCATCAATGAAAATATTTATGAGGAACCAGAATTTGTTGCGGAGAACTTTGCAGTCATTATATGCAATCTGAAGGATGCCGAAGAACTGGAAGAAATGGGGCTTTTATGATCAGACAGCGTTAAGAGCGGGGGCTGTGAAAGGTCTGTTCATGGCAGAGAATGCCTTTGAGGGGCGGGTGTAAGTTGAAGGTTACAGGTACGAAGGGATACGTGCAGATTGAAGATGATAATGGAAACATTGCAAGGTTTGACGGGGAAGCCTGCCTTGGGAGCTTTTATGCATACGCTGATTCTGTCCGTTGGATCCGGCATGCGGGAGAGGCGACGGATCAGGACAGGCTTGATCTGATCTATAAAGCTACCCGGTATGGAAAGAACTGTGGTAAAAAAGTACTCTTTTTTGATGATGACGGTAAAGTCCTGTTTGAAACGGAACTCGGGCTAAAAACGGAAGTATACTGGTCAAAAACCTATTATGTCATTGTGGCTGTGGCAGTTTTCTCTCTTATTTTCCCGGTGGTGCTGATTACCGTGCTGGATATTGCAAGTCTGATGTTTTCTATAGTATTCGCCAGTGTATCTGTTCTGCTTGCCAGCCCGTTTCTTGTCTGGGCATTCCAGATATGGAGGTTCCGGGTAACCGCTGAAGGCGATATTGTAACTGTCAGACCGACAGCAGGAAGAAAATATACCTTCTCTGTGGATGAAGTGACCAGGATCATCCGGAAGACGAAGACAGATTCCGGTTGGGAGACGATAAAAAAGGTCACAATTTATACAAAAACCAGACATGTGTCATTAAATGACAATATGACAGGAATTGAAGATATGGACGCATATTTTCTGCGGCATACCAATCCGGATAAAATCATTACAAAGAAAAGAAAGTGACAGGAGGGTTGACCAAAATGAAGATTTGCGATTACGATATTCGAGAAAGAAAAAGCAAAAAGAAATATAAATAGATTAGGAGGATTTTATGAAAGTAGGAATTTTAGGCTGTGGAGCTATGGCGGAGACTTTCGCCGATACGTTAAGACAGATGGAAGTGGCTGAGTGCTATGCGGCAGCTTCGCGTACTTTAAAACGTGCGGAAGAATTTGCGCGAGAATATGGATTTGAAAAGGCTTATGGAAACTACGAAGAGCTGTGTGAAGATCCGGAAGTTGAGCTGATTTATATTGCAACACCTCATTCCTGTCATTTCGACAATATGGAACTGTGTATCCGGCATAAAAAACCGGTACTGTGTGAGAAGGCATTTACTCTGAATGCAGAGGAGGCCGAGCGGATCAAAGAGCTTGCGAAACAGGAGCAGGTCTTTGTTGCTGAGGCGATCTGGACAAGATATATGCCGTCCAGGAATATGATCCAGGAAATTATCGACAGTGGGATCATCGGCGATATCTCTGTATTGACAGCCAATCTTTCCTATCCTATCACTCATAAAGAACGTATCATGAGCCCCGAACTGGCAGGGGGAGCGCTTTTGGATATCGGCGTATATGGGATTAACTTTGCACTGATGCATTTCGGAACAGATATCGAAAGGATTGAGTCGTCTGTCCGTATGACAGATACAGGGGTAGATGCAATGGAATCTATCACCATTTTTTACCGCGGCGGACGTATGGCGGTGCAGACTCATGATATCTACAGCAGATCAGACCGAAAGGGCATTTTCTATGGCGAAAAAGGCTACATTATTGTAGAAAACATTAATAACCCTCAAAGCATTTCCGTTTATGACACACAAGACAGGCTTCTTAAGAGGATAGATGTGCCGGAACAGATCAGCGGATATGAATATGAAGTGCTGGAATGTATAAATGCTGTCCGTTCCGGGGAGAAAGAGAGCAGTTCCATGCCTCTTGCCGACAGCATTGAAGTTATGAAGATTATGGATGAGTTACGCGGACAGTGGGGCCTTATTTATCCGAAGGAAAAAGAGCGGTGGAAATGAATATAAAAACAATGATAAAAAACAAAATTGAAGAATTGCTAATAAATGAATTTTGTTGCAGTTCAGACGAACTAAACGGAAAATCAACGGTATTTTCTATTAACTTCAACGCAAAACAGCCCTATATTAAAATACTGGCCTATAGAAATTGCGTTGTGGTTTGCACATCAGAAGATTTACATTCTAAAGTGCAGGAACTTTTATTAAACAAGAACAGAGATGAAATTTTTGAACTTCCATTGGTTTATGGACAGACAATTCATTATGTTCCTGATGGCGGCTGTATATGTGATATGCCAGATTCATTGAAATATGGGTGCGAATGTCTTTTTTACAGAGATATTTTATCACTTAACGGATTGACAGGTTTTGAAAATTCATTAGCCTTTCATGAAAATGGCTCTACATCAACGAAAGCTGTCTGTATTGCAAAGGATAAGAATAAAATTATCGGAGTAGCAGGAGCAGCGGAATCATCAATAAATGGAGTGTGGGAGATAGGGATAGATGTAAGAGAAGAATATAGGAATGCCCGATTAGGGACCTATTTAGTGAAGCGGTTAACCAAAGAATTGCTGGCACGAAATATCATTCCTTTTTATTCTGCCTCTGTAACGAATATTGGTTCACAGATGGTCGCAAGTCGATGTGGCTACATCCCGTTCTGGGTCGATACCTTTGGAACTATTCTTGATGGAAGTTCAATATATAATGACATAACGAAGGATTTATCCTCAAAATTTACTGGATGAAACAAGTTAAAATGTTAATCTGCGTTGCTTGCAGCAATGAGCGGACTCCCCGTACAATGATGGCAATAACAGACAGAGGAGGTTATTCCGTATGTTAAGTGAAAACATTAAATCAATCAGAAAATCAAAAGGACTATCCCAGGAAGAACTTGCTATTAAGCTGAATGTTGTACGTCAGACAATCTCTAAATGGGAGCACGGGTTATCAGTTCCCGATTCTGATATGCTGATTTCCATATCGGAGGTACTTGAAACGCCCGTAAGCACTTTGCTTGGAGAAACTATTATCGAGCCGAAAACAGATGATTTAAAAGAACTATCTGAAAAACTGGAGATGATAAATCTGCAGTTCGCACAGAGAAAAATCACAAGACGGAAAATACTTCATTGGCTGCTGATTTCATTATGCATAATTATTGTGATAATTTTTGCAGTTTTAGCAGTATTAAATAGCCCTTACTTAGGTTGGGACTATAGTGACCCGGAAACCGCCGTTTTGGGAGTGGCCTTTCACGCATTTGAATGGCTGTTCGCCAGATTAGCGCCGGTGATCCTTATAACGGCGGCCATTGGGATTTTCCTGATCAGGAGACACATGCCGTAAAACCAAAACTTTGTGGAGGATTATGGGTATAAACTGCTGGAACTGTCCCTGCCACGGATCCAGGTTTGACTATAACTTCAATTTTACGGAGCAGACAAATCAGTGGTCTGCTCTTTTTCTATATCCACGAGAAAGAAAATGACAGGGAAATCATTGGATGATATAATGGACAAAGAAGGGGGCATAGAGACGATATGCGTACAGAAAATGAAATGTTTCACACTATTATCAATGCAGCAAAGTCAGATGATCGTGTGCTTGCGGCATATCTGAAGGGATCCAGGACAAATCCGAATGTCCCGAAAGACATCTATCAGGATTATGACATTATGTATGTGGTAAAGGAAACAGAAAGTTTTCGTAAAGACCTGTCCTGGCTGGATATCTTTGGAAGAGTCATCCTCAAGCAAGAGCAGAACGATGATTTCGGTTACGGCGACCGCTTTGGCCTGCGCAGCCACTATGAAGAAACGTATTCCTGGCTGCTGCTGTTTGAAGACGGCAATCGTCTTGATATTGGTGTTGAGACTGTAGAAGCTATGAGAAAAGGAAGCCATCGGAACAAGCTCTTCCTTCCGCTTCTGGATAAGGCGGACTGCCTCCCTAAGCTTCCTCCTCCGACAGACGAGGACTTTCATGTTAAGAAACCTGCAGAAAGGAAATTTCATGGATGCTGCAATGAGTTTTTCTGGTCGCTTTGTGATGTCACAAAAGGGATTCTGCGGGATGAACTCCCGTTTGCAATGACGACCTATTATACACAGGCCCATCACATGATGGAAGTCATGCTGGAGTGGTATATCGGAAGTATGACAGATTATTCCGTATCCTGCGGAAAACTGAACAAATATTTTAAACGTTATCTTCCTGAGGAGATTTATCTGCAATATCTCCGAACATTTCCGGACAGCAGTTATGAATCCTTCTGGAAGGCAATCAATATTTCCTGCCGTCTGCTCCATGACACGGCGGTTGTAGTCGCAGAGAGCCTTTCTTTTACTTATCCTGAGGATTACGAGCATGGCTTTCTAAAATATATGGAAATCGTAGGGGCAAGAGAGTACTTCCATGCCGGTTACGGAATATGATCTGGAGGGTTATATGAACAACGAAAAAGTATACAAGATGGAATTTTCCAAAATTTATCCTCTTTTAGTAAACAAAGCTGTCAAAAAGGGACGTTCAAAAGAAGAAGTGGATGAGGTTATCTGCTGGCTTACCGGGTATCATCCGGAGGACCTGGAACGGATGGCTGAAACATCCATAAATTACGAAGATTTCTTTCATAACGCCCCGAAAATGAACGAAAACCGAAAACTGATCAAAGGTGTTGTCTGTGGAGTTCGTGTAGAAGACATCGAGGATCCTCTCATGCAGGAAATCCGTTATTTGGATAAACTTGTAGATGAGCTGGCAAAAGGGAAGAAAATGGAGAAGATATTGCGGGCAAATTGAAAATTGAAAGGAGAACTTGAATGAAACGTCTGATCATATACGGCAGTCAATATGGAACGACGAAGCGCTATGCACAAAGATTTTCCGAGATGACAGGGATTCCTTCTCTGAGTTATGAAGCAGCAAACGATCTGACAGACTGCAGGCTCCTTGTATATTTCGGCGGTCTATATGCGGGAGGCCTAAAAGGATTCAGGCATATTGTAAAGCTTTTGCCAGAAGATATGAAACTCATTCTTGTCACGGTAGGCCTGGCTGATGTAAATGACCAGGAAAATATAAATAATATCCGGAATTCTCTGAAGACGCAGGTGCCTGAAACACTTTTGAGCAATGCACAGATTTTTCATCTACGAGGCGGCATTGATTACGAAAAGCTAAGTTTTAAACATCGAACCATGATGACACTGTTATATCACAAGGTCAAGAATCTCCCGGAGGAAAAAAAGACGGCAGAGGACCGGGCTATGATAGAAACCTTTAATTCTAAAGTGGACTTTGTTGATTATCATTCTCTGGATCAAATTATAGAAGCGATCCGGTAGATTTACATTATATATGGATTATACATAAGGAGTAAGTTTTAGATGGATGCAAGATTTATCATTCTTCTTATCATGTCTGTACTGTTGCTAAGCTGGGTCATTTTCTGTGGAATCCAGTTTTTCCGGCACAGCAAAGATCTGATCATAGATGCGGATTTTATCGGGCATGTGAAATGTGAAAAATGCGGAACTCTTTACGATGTAAACGCTGCGCAGTTCACGGAATCACATATGTCAAAATCAGTAAGTACGTCAAAAACACAGTTCAAGAACGGCGCATTTATCAATCGTCCTCAGTATCGGTATTTTGCCAAAAAATTTTACTGTCCCTGCTGCGGCAAAAAGAGATATGCACAGGTATTGAACATCAATGAAATCAATAGCCAGATGTTAAAACCGACATTAAGGGCGGGCGTCCGATGGCTCATTTTCATGTTTGTAGGAGGTGTTTTGATTCTGGCTGTTTCAAGTATTCCCATGTTTTTTGCAAACAGGGCTGCACAGCAAAAGGCTGATGAATTAAGGCAGGAGCGTTACGAAGAGTTTAAGGAACGGTACTTTTAAGTGAAGATATGGCAACAGGAGGTACTATGAGGTATTACAGTGAAGATCTCCAGCGTCTCCAGCAGGAGATTCTGGAAAAGAAAAGGACAAAAGCAAAGCTTTCTGACCTGCAGATTCAACAGGCGGAGTTAAAAGAACGGACTGCAAAGCTTGAAAAACTGATGGTAAAAGAGCAAAAGGATGTAGACCGGCTGAACCGCGGAAGTCTGTCAGCTTTCTTTTACAGAGCATCCGGACAAATGGAAGAAAAGCTGTCAAAGGAAGAGGCGGAAGCCTATGCTGCCAGAGTCAAGTATGAAACAGCCAGAAGTGAGCTTTGGGCTGTCGATGAAGACATTGCCGCATGTCTGCGGGAAATTGAGGGACTGCCAGAATGTGAAGAGCGGTATCAGTCACTGTTGAAAAGCAGGACAGAGCAGGTCAAAAATTCCGGTGCGCCAGAGGCAGAACAGCTCATGCGGATGGAAAAACGTCTCTCCTTTCTGAAAAGTCAGAATCAGGAAATCGAAGAAGCACTCACGGCAGGAGAGCAGGCACTTCAGGCCACAGAAGAGATCCTGGAGCATCTGGAGGGAGCCAAAAGCTGGGGAACTATTGACATGCTGGGCGGAGGGATTATCAGTGATGTGGTAAAATACGATCATCTGGATCAGGTACAGGAACAGGCCACCACGCTTCAGAATTCTCTTCGCAGTTTCCGGACAGAGCTTGCCGACGTAACGGATAAAATTTCGGGAAATATACAGGCAGAGATCGGAGACTTCCTTCATTTTGCGGACTATTTTTTCGACAGCTTGTTTACTGACTGGATGGTCTATAATAAAATTGCAGAATCCCAAAATAAAACTTTGCACACAAAGAAACAAATCCAAGACATCCTAGACCGTCTGAGACGGATGCAGACCGAGCTCTGTCAGGAAAGTGAGTCTTTGCAGAGGGAACTGGAACAAGTTGTTATCAATTATGCAGAAGAGCGTTTAGAAAAATAGGGCAGGAAGAAGGGAACGAAGATGAAAGCAGTTGTATATCAGGGAAATGGGAAAATCGGAATTGAGGAGCGCCCAAGGCCAGTAATCCTGGATGAGCGGGATGCCATTTGGGAGGTCACATTGACCACGATCTGTTCCAGTGATATCCATATCAAACACGGAGCGGTCCCAAAAGCAGTTCCGGGAACGATCCTGGGCCATGAATTTGTAGGAAAAGTGGTCGTGACGGGAAATGCTGTAAAGAAGGTAAAGCCCGGTGACCGTGTATCCGTAAATGTAGAGACCTTCTGCGGAGAATGTTTTTTCTGCAAGAGAGGCTCTGTCAATAACTGTACTGATAAAAACGGAGGCTGGGCTCTCGGATGCTGGATCGACGGAGGCCAGGCAGAATATGTACGGATTCCCTTCGCAGACAACGGACTTACCATTATCCCGGATCATGTGACAGATGAACAGGCATTGTTTCATGGAGACATCCTTTCAACCGGATACTGGGCGGCAAAGATCGGAGAACTGAATCCTGCCGACACAGTGGCCGTAATCGGCGCCGGCCCGACAGGACTTTGCACCATGCTGTGTGCGCGTCTCTATACTCCGGCCAGAATCATTGCCATCGACACGGATGAATACAGGCTTAGACTGGCAAAAGAAAAGGGGCTTGCAGACCTGACGCTGGTTCCTGGCAAGGATAAGATAGAGGAAGAAATCCGTGAGCTGACAGAAGGACGCGGGGCTGATACTGTATTCGAGGTGGCTGGTGGTGATACTACCTTTGAAATGGCCTGGCAGATTGCAAGGCCCGGCGCCATTGTCGTCATCGTGGCTATGTACGAAGAGCCTCAAATACTTCCACTGCCGGATATGTATGGAAAGAACCTGATCTTTAAGACAGGCGGCGTGGATGGAAGCTTCTGTCAGGAAATGATGGATCTGACCGCCTGTGGGAAGCTGGATGCAGAATTTCTCATCACTCACCGCTGCAGGCTGGATCAGATCCTGGAAGCATATGATGTATTTGAACAGAAAAAAGATCATGTTATCAAATATGCTATAAAACCTTAAGATTATTCATAGATACCATTAACGGTAACCGTGAATACGGCTTCTTTGCCATTTAGCTCTTCAACTCCGTAATCTTCCGGGAAGGTAACGGTAACCTCCACGGTGTCGCCAGGATGCGCGCCGATCAGCTGATCTTCAAAATCATCGATGTAAGATCCTGATCCGATCACCAGATCCGTGCCGGCTCCATTGGTATTTCCACCGCTGAATTCTTCGCCGTCTACTGTTCCGACGTAGTCAATATTTACCGTGTCTCCGTCCTCTATCGTCAAAGCTGTGTCGGTAGAGTAGGAGGCGCCAGCGTCTGTGGTGTCTCCTGTGTCGTTTGATGACGTATCTTCCGTTGCTTGATCCTCCGATGATTCGCTGTCACCGGAAGAAGACATGGCAGAAATAATAATTGCAGCCGCAAGGATCACAACAGCCAAAATCGGGATTCCGATCAGAAGCGCTTTTTTCAGTTTCCTCCGCCGTTCCTTTTTACGCCGTTCTTTCGCCTTTCGTTCCTGGGCTAATTTTCGATTTTCTTTTTTCATCGATTTTATTCCTCATTTCCATCAAAATATCGCTTCTATTCTACTGGAAAAATATGATGAAATTGTGTTTTTCCGAAGGTTGCATGCTAATTTTTAAAAGATAGAAAAGAGGATGCATCCGGATATGTAAAATAATGGCTGTCAGAACATTGCAGTAGATGAAGGATATATATTATACTTGCAGTAGAGAAATTTATTTTATAGAAAATCCAGGGAGGGATTCTTTTATGAATGAAGCCGCGTTACGATTTTTTGACAGCCAGCCGGATGCACTGCCTCTTTACGAAATGCTGGAGGCACGTATTCTGAATGAGATAGCGGACGTAACCATTAAGGTACAGAAGACTCAGATTTCTTTTTATAACCGCCATCTCTTTGCCTGCGTTTCCTTTGCAAAAGTACGAAAGGCAAAGGATCGTCCTGACGTATATATCGTAGTGACCATCGGTACACAGACACGCATTGATTCTCCCAGGATTGATGTGGCTACCGAGCCATACCCGAACCGGTGGACTCACCATATTCTGATATCAGAGCCAGAAGAGATCGACGATGATTTGATGGGGTGGATTCATAGGGCCGCAGAATTCTCTGCACAGAAATAAAACTGTATTATTATAAAGGGAGCCGCTTTTTTTGGATTGGTTTTACATATTTTTTCTTAAACTCACGAATTGACGAAAAAAATTTCATCTCTGAATGAGAAAATGCATTGGAAGAAGCCTTTTGGTTTAGTAATTCCAATGTACAAATAAGATCTGCCACTTGGAACAATTTATAGTCTACTGGCAGAACCTTACGAAATTCCACTTGAGAAAATAGGGGAGTGAAAATACCCGTCAATATTCTTGTCAACTCAACCTGTCCATTATCATAATAAATAACTATACTTTCAAATTGGTTAAAATAGCAGACATGCTGTTGTAATGTCTGGAATATCTTTTTAGAAAGTTTTGATGTTAGGAGAGTAATGTTCGAACAATCTTTTTTAGAAACCTGGATACATAGATAATGAAATTTGATTTTCCGTGCGAAATGAAACAAAGAATTAAAAAGCTTTTTTCGGACCTCTATTTGTTCTTGTGAATATATAGATTCTCGCCGAATTAAAGGCCCGGTATGAATTGCATGTGCATTGTAATTAAGATTTTGCAAATGAGCGTCCAGCTTATAGATAGATTCTGAAATATCATCATTTTGATCATGGAGGACCATGGTGACAAGATAGTATGGGGCATGGGGTTCATATGCTCCAAAATCCCCAGACTCATCTATAAATATACTTAATGTTTTTCCTGGCATCTAAACTCCTTTCTATATAATAAAAGCGGGGAATTTCCCCGCCGTTTGGTGGACCAGGGCCTTTTGGCCAGCCCATAATACAATATAAAAATTGTATCCTTTAGTGTCTTAATTCTATCGAAAATTACCCGTAATGTCAATGTCTATATACCAAAATTTAAATTGTCAAAAAGTATTATCTGTATCATAATACATAATACAGATAATACTTTTTTATGCTAAGGGAGGCGGTTTTATGATCATTTCTCTGGATACGAGCAGCGACATTCCAATCTATGTACAGCTTCGCAACCAGATTGTCACTGGTATCGGAAAAGGAGAGCTATGTGTTGGCGAAACACTTCCTTCTGTCAGGCAGATGGCCGCAGACGCAGGGATCAATTCCATGACAGTCAATAAAACCTATCAGATTCTAAAAGCTGAAGGATTCATCGAGATTGACAGAAGAAAAGGCGCCAGGATCCTTCCGGTACAACAGACTGAACAGCGGTATCGAGAAAAACTGGAATCTGAGCTGGAGCTTCTGTCAGCAGAAGCCTGTCTGAAGGGAATGAAAAAGGATGAATTCCTAAATATCTGCGAGCAGATGTTCGGACGTATGCAGCCAGTGGAAAGTGAGGGGTAAACATGGATTGGGTTTTGTTCTTTATATTTTTAGGCACGGATCTTCTGATCGTGCTTCTTTGCTGGTATTCTTACGGAAAATCAGGAGAATACAAAGAAGGAATGGTTCATGGAGTCCATATCCCGTGGACATGCCTTTCCCGTCCTGATGTACAAGGAATCTGCCAGAAGGCAAAAAAGACCTGGAAGCTTTTTCAATGGATCAACCTGGTTGTAAGTCTGCTGATAAGTCTGCTCTGCCTGTATGACTTTACAGTATTCATTATTGTCTGGTCTGTCTGGCTGCTCCTGTATATTGCCGGAGACTATTATCTGATCCTTGCACCGCACCGAAAGATGTACCGGCTGAAAATGGAAAACGGGTGGCTTCATGAGAAAAGCAAAAAGATTGTCCGGATCGACACCGTTGTTTCCGCCGCGTCCGATAAGCTGGCTCTTCGCTGGCAATGGCATCTTCCTGCTCTGATTCTTGCCTGCGGGGGTGCATATCTCCTTCGTCTGGCAGATACAGAACACGCCGTGACTTCAGAAGAAGCGTTTCCTTTCTGGATCATGTATGCCTCCAGTCTTGGAATCTCAGTTTTGTTTCTGATTCTCCATGTAGGGATCCTTCGGCATCCGAATAAGGTTTACAGTGACCAGACGGAAATTAATCTGGCTGCAAACCGCCTGACAAAGCGCTCCTGGAGCGTGAGCCTTCTGTCTGCGTCTTGGCTGAACGTCATTTCGTTCCTTTATCTGGCGGTCTGTTATTTCAGACACGGCCCCTCTATGCCGGGAATGAACTATGCCGTTTATTTTATGCTGATCATTTCTGCCGCAGTATTCTTTCTACTGCCTCTGGGACGTTCAGTCAAAAAACGGCGGGAGGTTCTGGCCGCGAATCCGTCACCTCTCTTCATTGATGATGACGAGTATTGGAAAAACGGCTGGTATTCCAATCCAAATGACCCGCATATCTTGGTCCAGGACCGCTTTAATAGCATCAATCTTTCTTTTAATTTCGCACATACAGGAGTAAAAGTGTTTGTCGGCGCTCTTTGTGCACTGACGGCGGCGATCATTCTTTGGACTGTAAGCCTTGTGTCAGGCTTTGAAAATGCCCAGGTTGTATTTACCAGGGAAGACGGCGTCTATTCCTTTGAAGCCGCCGGATATGGATGTGAATTTACCCGCGACGATATCTTATCTGTAACGCTGACAGATAAGATGCCGGACGACAAATTTACCCGGACTAACGGCGGAAGCGGAAAGGACTACCAGATCGGATATTTCCGTGGAAAAGAAACCGGAAAATGTATGATGTTTTTAACAGGCGACTACACAGATATTCTAAAAATAGAATTAAAGGATATGACTGTTTTTGCCAGTTGTCCGGAAGGAAAAACGGTAGAATCCTGGTACCAGGAATTAGAAAATGAGTCCTGACAAGAGCCCGGATCTGTGATAAAATATAATTTATTGAAATTCTGATATTTATCTCAGATAACGTAGGGAGAATTTGACCGCATGGACAGCATGGAAAGAAATACACAAGTCACAGACTTTTTACGGGAAATCACGGAAAAATTGAATAAGAAGCTGGAAACCATCGAGGCTTCTCTGGTGGAAGGGCAGAAGGATATTGAACGGATGCACGATTACTACTGGGAAAATTATACAGAGATGGACCAGTATGGCTACGAAAACTACGACAACCAGCAGGCTCTGCTTGGCCAGGTCAACGCCAACCAGGAGCTGATCCTGTTAAGAAGAAGGATCCGAAAGATGCAAAAGTCCCCGTTTTTTGGCCGGGTGGATTTCTGCTATGACGGCGAGGAGGATCCGGAAACCTTCTATATAGGAATTGCCAACTTTGCTGAACGGGCAGGCATGACGCCTTTGATCTATGACTGGCGCGCGCCTGTCAGCGAGCTGTTTTACGACTACGACAAGGGGCCTGCATCCTATCAGGCGCCTGCCGGTGTGATGGAAGGAGAGATCACCTCTAAATGGCAGTATAAGATCCGGAACGGCCGGCTGATCTATGCCTTTGAAAGCGACACCAAGATCGACGACGAAATCCTGAAAGAAGAACTGGGGACCAATGGGGATGTAAAGCTTAAGAACATCGTCCGGACCATCCAGAAGGAGCAGAATGCGATCATACGCAATACCCGGGATAAGATCCTGGCGATCCAGGGAGTGGCCGGAAGCGGAAAAACCTCTGTTGCTCTGCACAGGATCGCCTATCTTTTGTACCACGACAGGGAGAACCTTACGTCTTCCGATGTTCTGATCCTGTCTCCAAACAGCGTGTTTGCAGACTACATTTCCCATATCCTTCCGGAGCTTGGGGAAGAGCCTGTGCAGGAGATGAGCTTTGATCTTTTCACCTACCGTGAATTAAAAGACACGGCGCCTGACTGTGAGGACCGGTATCATCAGCTGGAACGTATGATGAAGTTCCCTGACAAGGAAAGAGAGGAGCGGTACCAGCAAAAGCAGTCCGAGGAAATGGCCGGACAGATCGAGGGATTCTTAGCGATCCTGGAGGACAGCCTTTTAAATTTCCGGGATATCGAATACAAGGGTCTCAAGAAGACGGAAAGTGAACTGATCCAGCTGTTCTATTTTAAATTTCAGAATATTCCCCTGCTGGCAAGAATGGATGCCGTCAGGGAATATGTGACCGACGAATATGAAACCCTGCGTGGAAGGGAGCTTTCCGAAGAAGAAGCGGAAGTGGTCTGTCAGAAATTTGCCTCCCTTTACGTGACGACTGACATCTATCAGATCTATAACTGGCTGATGGAGTTTGCCGGATATCCTGCACTTCCCGATGTCCCCTATGAAAGACGGCTCATCGAGTATGAGGATGCGGCTCCCATGCTGTATTTAAAGTACCGTCTTCTGGGGAAGGGCGCTCATAAGAGGATCAAGCATCTGGTAATTGACGAGATGCAGGACTATTCTTACATGCAGTATCTGATCCTGGCCGAACTGTTTTCCTGCAGCATGACCATTCTGGGAGACCGCTTCCAGACCATGGATCATACATCGCAGGATGTCATGCAGTTCCTTCCGAGGATTTTCGGGAAAAAGGTACGCAAGATCTACCTGAATAAAAGCTACCGGAACACACTGGAGGTCAGCCGGTATGCAGCGGAACTTCAGACGGCCGCCGGGGCGCCGGAGCAGTTTTTAGCGCGCCACGGAAAAGAAGTGGCAGAGTCTGCTTTTTCTTCTGTCGATGATCTTCTGGATCAGGTTGTAAAAGAGTTAAGACTTCAGAAGGAGGACGGATATGAGACTGCCGCAGTGCTGGCCATGACAGAAGACGAGGCACATGATATCTATATGCTTCTGAAAAACCGGAGCGTTTCCGTTTCTTATATCGACCGGGACAGTACGAGCTTCCATCCGGGACTGACCGTTACCACCTTTTATCTTGCCAAGGGGCTGGAGTTCGACCAGGTATTCACCATATATGAAGAAAATGGCAATCCACTACTTCCCCAGGCCAGATATATCTGTGCGACGCGGGCTCTGCATGAGCTTTACATGTATCGCCTGGAACCGGAGAAGAGAGACAGATAGATTTAAAATATACAGAACGAAATAGAAAAAGGAGAGATCACTATGCAGAAAGTCATTTTAGGAAAAACAGGGATTGAAGTCAGCAAGAACAGTTTTGGTGCGCTCCCGATCCAGAGGATCAGTAAAAAAGATGCCGTCTATCTGCTGCAGAAGGCATTCTATCAGGGCATCAACTATTTTGACACGGCAAGAGCTTATTCCGACAGCGAAGAAAAGCTGGGAGCGGCGTTTTCCTATATCCGCGAAAAACTGATCATCAGTACCAAAACAGCGGCACAGACCGGAGAAGATCTGAAAAAGGATCTGGAAGAAAGTCTTAGAATGTTGAAAACAGATTATATTGATATTTACCAATTCCACAATCCGGCCTTCTGTCCGAAGCCAGGGGACGGATCCGGGCTTTATGAGGCAGCCGAGGAGGCAAAAAAGGAAGGAAAGATCCAGCATATCGGCATCACGAACCACCGGATCGCTGTGGCAAAAGAAGCCATCGAATCCGGCCTTTATGAAACGATGCAGTTCCCGTTTTCCTATCTTTCTTCTGAAGCGGATCTGGAGATCGTAGAAATGTGCCGGAAAGCAGATATGGGCTTCATTGCCATGAAAGCTCTGGCCGGAGGATTGATCCACAATTCCGCCTGTGCCTATGCGTTTATGGATCAGCCGCAGTTTGATCATGTGGTGCCGATCTGGGGCGTACAAAGAGAGTCCGAGCTGGATGAATTCCTGTCCTATCAGGCCTGTCCGCCCACACTGACGGAAGCGCTGCAAAAGGAAATTGAGAAGGACCGGAAAGAGCTTTCCGGAGATTTCTGCCGTGGCTGCGGCTATTGTATGCCATGTCCGGCCGGCATCGAGATCAACAACTGTGCACGTATGAGCCTGATGCTCCGCCGTGCCCCGCAGGAAGGATGGCTGTCAGAGGAGTGGCAGGAAAAGATGAAGAAGATCGAAGGCTGTCTGAACTGCGGACATTGTAAGAGCAAATGCCCTTACGGACTGGATACACCGGAGCTTTTAAAGAAAAACTACGAAGACTACAAGACTTTTTTATAAATCTCTTTATGTAAAGAACGGGGAAACTCATGTTTGGATATGTGACGATATTAGAGCCGGAGCTGAAAGTCAAGGATTTCCGGCGGTATAAATCCTTTTACTGCGGCCTTTGCCGGGAGCTTCGGGAAAGATATGGCCATCTGGGACAGATGACACTGACCTATGACATGACCTTTGCAGTCCTGCTTCTGACTTCACTGTATGAGACCGAGGTCAGAATCGAGAAAGTGCGCTGTAAAGTACATCCGGTAAAAAAGCAGGAGATCCTGCGGAGCGTCTTTACCGGGTACGGAGCAGATATGAATCTGATCCTGGCCTATTACCATCTCCGGGACGACTGGGTCGATGAAAAAAAGATAGGCGGATTCCTGGGAACCTGCGCTCTCAGGCGGCGGGTTAAAAAAGCGGTCAAAAAGTACCCCCGGCAGAGCCATGCCATTCAAAAAGAACTAAAAGCTCTGGCCCGGTGTGAACAGGACGGGATCATGGAGATCGACCAGCCTGCCGGCTGTTTCGGGCGGCTCATGGCGGAGCTGATGGTCTGGAAGAAGGATCAGTGGGAAGAGACGCTGCGGACGCTTGGATTCTTTCTTGGAAAATTTATCTATATCATGGATGCTTACGACGATCTGGAGAAGGATCTGAAAGAAGGAAACTATAATCCTCTGCGCACTATCTCTGAGGAACCGGATTATCACGAGCGGTGCCGTGACATGCTCTGCATGATGATCGCCGAGTGCAGTGCACAGTTTGAGAAACTTCCCTGTATTCTGGATATAGACATTTTACGAAATATATTATATGATGGTGTCTGGAACAGATTCCGCAAAATCGAAAAAGAACGAAAAGAAAAAGAAAAGTGAGGATGAATCAACATGAGCAGTAATCCATATGATGTGTTAGGGGTATCGCCCAATGCGTCGGATGACGAGATAAAAAAAGCTTACCGGGAGCTTTCCAGAAAATACCATCCCGATGCCAATGCCAATAACCCTCTGGCGGATCTGGCAGAAGAGAAGTTTAAAGAAATTCAGGAGGCCTATGATACTATTATGAAGGAACGCCAGAACGGCGGAGGATATCAGTATGGCTATGGCTCTTCCGGCAGTCAGGGCGGCTATCGCGGACGTCAGTCTTCCGGATTCTGGAGCGGAAGCCAGAACTACGGCGGCTCTCAGAATGTGGAAATGCAGGCAGTCTATAATTATATCAATAACCGCCGGTTCCAGGAAGCCATCAATCTTCTGAACCGGATGCCAAACCGAACGGCAGAGTGGTATTACCTAAGCGGCGCTGCAAACGCAGGACTTGGCAATAATATCGTTGCCCGTGACCATGCGGCTCAGGCAGTGAACATGGAGCCGAACAATCAGCGTTACTGCCAGCTTTTAAACCAACTCAGCTGGAACAGCAGAAGATACCAGAATAATCCATATGGCGGAGGATACGGCACTGGCAGCCCAACCTGCGGTACCGGAAATTTCTGCTGTGACCTGTGGTGTGCAGACACCTTGTGCGAATGTATGGGAGGAGATCTTTGTTCATGCATGTAAAGGCAAAAATACTGGCTTTTGGCGGCCTTTTACTTGCTCTCACAGTTATCTTTATGATGCTGGGAGGAATTATTGAAAGCAATACGCTGTTTTTGCTGGCCGCAGCCTCTTATTTTGTAGGGATCATGATCAGGGAAACAAACTTCCGAATGGGGGCGGCCTTCTATCTTGCATCCGTCATCCTGGGATTCCTGATCGTGCCTAATAAATTTTATGTAGCTTCCTATGCGG
>OGYQ01000879.1_pt1 | contig 21823 bp, 29 predicted proteins | sample 1576641 | NCBI WGS metagenome assembly OGYQ01 (sample SAMEA3541476, study PRJEB24748) | human gut metagenome | biome: human gut; feature: human-associated habitat; material: faeces | place: China | collected 2012 | reverse complement strand
GCACCGCCAAGACCGGAGACCTACCAATGACCGAAGACCAGCAAGACCAGCTCGTCATCAGCCTCGACACGCAATACGCCGTCGCGCACGCCATCTACAACCGATTCCACGCCAACGGCCACCGCAAACGCCTTACGTGGGAAAACCTCGACGACGACGGCCGCGAACCATGGCGCCTGATAGCCAAGGACGCGATCACCGAGATGCTGGCCAGCCCGGAGATCGGAGGAACGGCATGAGCCACACCGCGATAATCCTCCTGGCGCTCGCCTTCCTGATCGGCTGGATGGGTGGCCGGGAATGAGCATCATCGTCCCATTGCACAAGTGGCGGTCGGCCGACCCGGCCATCCTGATCGGCCGCCGCTGCATCGCCCGCACCGACGACGACGTCGTCATCGACGGCCGGCTCGAACTCATCCGCCGGCCGGACGGCGCCGCCACCCTCCGCTTCCAGGGCATCGGAAACGACATCATCGACCATGATCCGAACACATGTTCCAACAGCATGGGCGACGGCATACGAAGCCTCGCCATCTACGGAAAGGAATGAAATGCACCACACAGACACCGTCAGAATCGCCACCAACCCACGCAAATGGCGCAGACCTGCACCCTGCCCGGCATGCCGCAAGTCCCGGCCGCTCATCCTGACCCTCGGCACCATCTACAAACTCCGAACCCGCAAACCGGTCAACACCATCTACGGCTGCATCTGTCCCAACTGCCGGCACAGATGCATCCTCCACGTCGACGGCAAAAACCTCAAAAAAGCCATCCGCCTCTGGAACCACCACGCCAGCCACCATCAAAGGAACGAACAATGAGAAACACCATCTGTGCCACACTTACCGCCATCACCCTCACCCTCTGCACCGCGCTCGCAGGATGCGGGAGCGCGTCGGAGCCTTCCACGCCGGCGCATGCGGTCAGGTCCGTCGACTCGCAGTGCTCCGCCGGGGCCGACGTATTCACGGAATGCGTCATCACCCTGACCGACACAAGGAAAGTGGACTGCGTCGTCTACTCGGGCTACAAGAAGGGCGGCCTGTCATGCGACTGGAGTCATGTGAGCGGAGCGGACAAGGAACCACGGTGAAAATCAGAATCCAGGACGGCGCCATATACATCGCGCCGGAAGACGACGAGGAACGCCAAATGACCGAAATCACCATCAACACCCTGCTCAGATGGGTGGCGGAACACGACAAGGAAAAGAGACAGCAATGAACAACACGGGCGCAGACATCGCCATCAGCATGCTCGGCAAACTCGCCGACCAGGAACTCGCGGCAGTGCGCGCCGCATCCCGCGACGGCAACCGGCCGCTCTATGAGATTTCGTCGACCAGGTATCATGCCTACCTCACCGCCAAGGATGAGATCACGAAGGCGCTCGCCGATGCCGTGGAGGAAAGGGATGCAGGGAATCCGTTCCTGCCGCAGCGTGACGAGTTGGTCACGCAGGATATGCACACCTGCGACTTGTGCGGCCGGTGGTGTTCAAGTCCCGTCTATTCCGTGGGCCTCATCTATGGCGGTCAGGCGAAGACAGTCACCGAGGTGTGCGCCGACTGCATGCGACGGCTGAAGTTCCAGCCGGTGAGGACCATCTCGCTGGACATTTACCGGCTTTTTGAGAAGTGGTTGGACGAGCAGAAGGAGACGGAGCGGTGAGTAGGAAATTTAAGGTAGTGCCGGTTATGTACGCGGCAAGCAGAGACGTGTACACGCTGAAGCTGCAGAATACGGAAGCGCTCGCCGGTCTGCTTTCCGACGGATGGAGCGTGATGCGCACCGACGTGTTGCCGGGACTCAGCGGCAAAGGCGAGTACAAGGTGGAGCCGAACATATGCTATGAGCCACCATTCCCGCCGACAATCGTCTACATCCTTGAGAAGGAGGCGGAATGATGAACAGCATCAGTCATAACAAACGGCGCTCGCCGCATGCGTGCCGGAGCGGCCGGGATATTCATTTGCGCGAGCAATGGCATCGGTCCGGCGCAATACGAGGTCAGCCTGCGCAGGACCGAGCATTGCGTCATCTGCGGCAGGTGGTGGAAGATCTACGCCGTCTCGCCGTACCTGACCATCTGGGCCGAAGTGCCAGCCTGGATGATCTGGCTGTTCTGGCACAGCATCTGGAAGACCGGCCATAAATCATCCCACGGAAAGGAACCGGAACAATGAGCGAGGAAACACTGGAACCGCCGCTCCCGCCGATCGACGCGCGCACCGAAGCCGTCGCCGAACGCTTGTTCGGACTCAAATTTGCACTCCGCAAGGACGATCCGAAACACATCCACGACGAATGGGAGCATGCGGCCGACTGGATCCACGACGGATACCTGCGCCAAGCCATCGAAGTGCTCGCCACCGCCGACCAAGCGCAACCCGCGAGCGCCGACGGATCCGATTATGAGGAGCGGATGCGCGTCGAATACCGTGAGTTGACCGCTCGTGCCGGCAGGCTCAGGGGCATGCTGCAACGGTATGCGGATGGCACGCTTGACTTCGAGCCCGCTTGCCCGATTAGCCTGTTGAGCAGGCAGCTTGATGTCATGGACGCATACGCCAATCTGTTCCGCCATAGAGCCAAGATCGAACACGTCAACCTTGAAAAACAGGACTCCGCCACCGAATAAACAAAGAACCCGACCTTCCGGCCGGGCTCTGGCATTACCACAAACCAGACTACCACGCCGGAGGGAATCGAACAAATGTACGAACCAACCAACGAATCCCAACCAACCACCACCAACACCACAACAAACACCAGCCAAACAACACCAGCGCTCGCCGGCGTGTGCCTCGTCTGCGGCGGAGAATGCGCTGTCGGCGACACCATGTGCACGAGATGCGATGGGCTGATGCGCGGCTGGCTGCGGGAATATCCATCATGGTTGGATTCGCTACATGAGTTCCTGGACTCGACCGCGCACTACGGAGGCTACCAGCCTGGACGCGTCAACCTTCCAGCCGCGCCGACGCCAATCCGATTGCCGGTGCTCGACCACATGCAGGCCATCGAGGATGCCGCAATCGCACTCTGGCGCCGGTTGTACGCTCCGCCCGCCATGCCTTGGGCGACCTATGGCATGCATCCGCCGCTGGTGGACATGCTGCGTACCTGCGCCGGCAGTCCTCGACTGCGCCGCATGCCTGACATCGCCGACTTCTACCATGAGTGGGAGTCGATGGTTCGAAAGACGCTGGACATCATCGACGTGCCGCCTGCGAAACATGGCATCGGAAGATGCCCGAACCCGCTGTGCGGAGTCGAATTGACAGCGGCGGTCGGCGCGGTAAGCGTTGCATGTCCCGTGTGCGGCAACACTTATCGTGTGGTCGACGTGCGATTGGGGTTCCTGCGGGAGTGCATCGAATCGGGCAGGGCGTTCACGGCGGGGGAGTGCGCGGAGCTGCTGCGCGAATGCGGGTTCCAGTGCAGCGTGAACACGATCTACTCGTGGCGCAAGCGCGGCAGGATCCAACCGGCCGGCAGAAACGAGAAGGGACAGCCGCTGTACCGCCTGTCCGACGTACACGCGCGCCTCGCCCGGCATGACGTGATTTGACATTTTTCAAAGTGCAAGGCAGAATTGTCAATGGATTAAAGGGTTCAAACCGGAAAACGGTTTGAACCCTTTTCATATCCACCGATGGATTCTCCTAACTCCTTGGGTTATATCCCGTCCTGTCCGAACGGCATATCGGACACGCTCCGCCCACTCCCGTCAGAGTGGGCATACCTCAATGTGGCAGGCAAGCCAATCCCGTGCTTCCGTGATGCGGTGATGCTCAAATCCGCCTGCCGGTATGCCTTCGTAGGAATCAGTGGTAGATCGTACCGGCCGCGAGTCTTTATTGGATTCTCTTCCTTGTGGCCGCGTGTGGACGCGGGTTCGAATCCCGCCGAAGGCACCCATGAAACAAATCCGGGGTAGGGGTATTGACAATCCGGGAGGGGTATTCGCAGATGATGGGGAGCCCCTACAAGACACGGGAGTGTCCATATACGGGAGCCCCTATACCGGCATTCCAGCAAGCCAACGGCGAAGATAGTCGTCGGCAAATCCACGGCACCCCGGGGCTCATGCATGTGGGGAGGCCACATGAGCAAGCGGCGCAACGAGCGTGTCAGCAACGGCTGGCGGCGCAGACAGCTCAGGGCAAGAGTGCTGGCCGCATACGACGTGTGCGCCATCTGCGCCCAGCCGGTCGACAAGACATTGAAGACACCACATCCGATGAGCGCCGAAGTCGACGAGCTCATACCAGTCTCACGCGGCGGTGATCCATACAGCTTCGCGAACTGCAGGCTCACGCACCGCAGATGCAACAGGATGAAGAGCGACAAGACAGACGAACACGCACGAGCGCTGCTGGCTGGCAGACAGGAAGTGAAAGCAAGCTCGATGCCGTTCAAAACGTTCGGCATCTGACTCCGATACCAGGGCGGGGACCCCGGGTATACCCCCTCCCGGTCGCCTCGGGTGCAGTGCCGATTTCTCCCCGCGGATTCAAACGTCGGAAACAGGGAAAACAACGAAAGGTCGGAAAGCGAGGGAAGCGCCGATGAAGTGCGAACTCTGCGGCAAGGAATTCCAGCCATCCGGCCACGGGAGGCCTCAGAAGTACTGTTCCAAATCCTGCCGTCAGAAAGCGGATTATCGTCGGAAAAAGAACAATCCCGCTCAGGCGAGGAAGAGCAAACCTGTTGAGGCGAAGAGAAAACCGGAGCGGGAACTCGACAGACGGAACTTCGAACGGATGATGGACGGCTCCCATGAGGACACGCTCCGCGAAATCGTCGGCCGTCTGCGCGAGGCTCTGCATGACCCCTCGACGCCGGCCAACGCGTTGCCGTCGATCAGCAGCAAGCTCGCCGAATTCGACGAACGGATGCGCATGGCCGAGGAATCCGGCAGCCTGTTCGATGCGAATGATGACGTGACGGAGGTGACGGAGGATGTCGGAGCGTCGATTGTCTGAGATCGCCCAACGGCTCGTGAAGCCGGAAGACGTCACGTCAAGCGACTTCAACCTGATCAACAGCGCGGCGGCCAAGGCCGGAATCCACTACGACCTGTGGCAGAAGGGCTTCCTCTACCTGCTGTTCGCCAAACGCGCGGACGGCAAATACGCCTGTGGCTCCGGTGGGGCGGTACTGTCCAGCTGCAGGCAGATCGGCAAGACGTTCACGGTCGGCACCGCGATGTTCATCCTGTGCGCCGGACGCGCCGGGACATTGGTCATCTGGACCGCGCACCACACGCGCACCTCCGACGAGACGTTCGCTGACATGTGCGACCTGACACGCAATCCGAAACTGTCCAGGTACGTGCGGAACGTGCGTCGAGCGAACGGCCAGCAGGAGATTCGTTTCGCCAACGGCAGCCGCATCATGTTCGGCGCCCGCGAGAACGGTTTCGGCCGAGGACTGCACTCCGCAGACATCGAGGTGTTCGACGAGGCTCAGATCCTCACCATCAAGGCTTTGGACAACCTGATTCCGATCGTGAATACGAGTCCGAACCCGTTGATCGTGTTCATGGGCAATCCACCGAAGCCGGGCGACCAGTGCGAGGCGTTCGAGGAGAAACGTTCCACCGCGTTGTCCGGCAAGTCGGACGACATGCTCTACGTGGAGCTCGGCGCGGACCGAGACTGCGATCCGGACGACCGGAACGCGTGGGCGAAAGCGAACCCGTCGTATCCGAAACGTACCAGCGAGCAGGCGATACTGCGCATGCGCAATCTCCTCGCCGATGATTCGTTCCGCCGTGAGGCGCTCGGCATCTGGGATGAGACCGCCACCGCGTACGCTATCAGCCCCGACCTGTGGAAGGCCGCCGAGACCGACGACGTGCCTGATGGAGGAACGGTGAGCTTCGGCATCGACATGCCGCCCGACAGGAGCGTGCTGACCATCGGCGCCGCATTGCGGTGCGAGGACGGAACGGCCGTCATCCAGATGGCGAACATCAAGGACGCGCGGCAGGCGGGAACCATGTGGGCCGTGGACTGGCTCGCCGAACGCTGGCACAAGACCGCAAGTGTGGTCATCGACGCGCAGTCGCCGGCCATGAGCCTGCTGCCCGACCTGAAGGCCGCACACGTGAAGGTCACCGTGACGAATATGCAGGAGATGGGCCGCGCATGCGGCCGATTCCTCGACATGCTCAAGGCCGGCACGCTCAAGCACCCGCGGGACGAATACCAGCCACAGCTGGCCGCAGCCGTCAAGGGCGCGACCACGCGTCCATTGGGACAGTCCGGCGCGATCGCATGGAACAAGCTCGGCTCGGATATCGACATAACCCCGCTCGTATCCACCACATTGGCGCTCTACGGGGCGTTCACCACGAAACGGCATCCCGGAAGACGACAGGAGGTGATGGTCTGATGGTCTTCTACATGGCAGACGGCACCACGGTAAGCACGGCACCGAAATTCACCGGCAGCAGCTACCTAGACACCGCCAGCGGCAACGTCGGCACCATTCTTGGCGTCGACGACGAGGACATGCCTATCATCCACGAACTGCTGCGCGTCTGGCGCGAGAAATACCCGCGTAACCTGATCCGCGGAGCCTACTACGACTGCAAGGAACGGTTCAAGGACTTCGGCATATCCATCCCCGACCAGATCAAGAACAAGGTCGAGGCGATGATCGGATGGCCCGAACTGGCCGTCCGATCGTTGAGCGACCTGAGCGACCTGGAAGGATTCAGCATCTCCGGCGACGACACGATGGGCATCAACGACCTGTTCGAGGACAACCAGCTGGATGTCACCGCATCCGAACTGATCGTATCCTCATACAAGCACTCATGCAGCTTCCTGACCATCGCCGCAGACCCGGAGGATCCGGAACGAATCAGCATGATCCCCCGTTCCGCCGACTGGTCCGCGGGAATCTGGGACAGGCGCAACCACCGCCTGGCCGCCGCGCTGACCATCACCGAGGATGACAAGGACGGACGGATCTGCTCGTTCAACGTATGGCTCCCCGGCAAGGTCTACGAATGCTCAGGGCGCCCACTGCCATGGCGCGCGGAGAAAATCGAAACGAACTTCGACCAGCCGACGGTCGTCGCGCTCGCCTACGACAGGCAGATGGACCGCCCGTTCGGCCACAGCCGCATCAGCCGTTCGCTCATGAGCCTCGTGGACGCCGGATTCCGCACCATGGTCCGCATGGAGGCATCGGCCGAATTCTACTCCGTTCCCAAACTCTGGTTCATCGGCGCGAACAAGGACGCGTTCAGCAGCAACACGTGGAAGAGCCTCATCCAGGCGATCAACGCCATCAGCGCCGACGAGGACGGCAACCTGCCCCAACTACAGCAGGTGCAGCAGGCGTCCATGGCACCCCATTCGGACATGCTCAAGACCATGGCCATGCTCGTCGCCTCGCAGACCCGCGTGCCGGTCGACTACCTGGGCATCACACTGGACAATCCGACCAGTGCCGAGGCGATGGCATCAGCGGAACGACGCCTGACCCGCATCGCCGACAAGCAGAACGTGGCCTTCGGACGCGAACTCAAACGCGCCATGGGCATCGCCGTGGCACTGCGCGAAGGTACGAACTCGATACCCGACTCCATGCGCGACGTACACCCGGTATGGGCCCCCACGAAGGAGATCTCCGACGCGGCGCGCGCCGACGCGTTCACGAAGATCGCCGACAAGGTCACCGGCTACGCCGACTCCGACGTCGGACTCGAACGACTCGGCCTGAGCCGTGAGGAAATCACCCGCTTACGCGCCGACCAGCAACGCCAGCGCGCTAAGGAACAGATCGATCAGCTAAAGGCTCGCCTGGCATCGGCCGGCGGCGAGGAGGTTCAGGATGGAACTCAACAGCCTGAACATACCGGAGACGAACAGGAGAGATCTTCAACGGCTGCTTGACCAAGCCTATGCGGGATACGTCGCCGACCTTGATGCATTGGCAGACGAAGCGGCTGACGCTATCGAGGCGCAGTACCGCTCCAACCCGTTGTTCATGCGCGATGTGGTCGAGGACTACTCGAGACAGTCCGCGCAGCTGGCTGACGATTATTTCAGCCAGCTACGCGCTATATGGGCCGAGCAGTCAGGAGTGGATCTGCCGGAGTTCGAACACCCGGATTTGCTTGATCCAAGCGAAGTCCTCTACCGCATGAACGGCGGTTTCTCCGGAACTGACTGGAATGGTCTCAACTACTCCGACCTCGTCGCCGGACGCAGCAATGCCGGATTGAGCGTGGACAGTCTGTGGCCGGAGTTGAAGACCATCGATGACTGGCAGCAGCTCATTGGTGACATGGTCAGCACATCCGCCAGGCTTATGACCATGCGTGACATGCATGCCGACCCCACAAAACCAAAATGGGCGCGCGTGCCACGAGGCAGCGATCCATGCGCGTTCTGCGTCATGCTCGCCACCCGTGGCTTCGAATACCTCAGTGAAGAGACGGCCGACTTCGGCCCCACCTTCCACAATGGCCACTGTCACTGTGATGTCATCAGCAGCTGGGGAAGGCAGAAGCTCAAAGGCTTCGACCCCGACGGCATGAGTGAACGCTGGGAACAATGCAAGACGGCCATCGAGCATCGTCTTACCCACGACGAATACCTGAGAACCCGCAGTTCGCCGGACCAGAAGTTCGGCAACTGGAAACGCAACCAGATACTCGCCGAGATGCGCTGGCGCGACCGAGAATGGCTCCACAGCGGCGCAGAGCCACTGATCAGCTTCCCAAGTGATGGGATGCGTGAGGAAACCGAGAAGGCAAGACCGCAGGAGATACGAACGGCCCAGAGACTGCGCAGACATGGAATCGTCCCGGCCTTTCAGATCGACCATCGTGAAGCGAAGGATCCAGACACTGGGCGTATGCTCCTGATCGGCTTGTCTGATTTGGAAGGCGGCATCGAGCTCAAGACGCCTCAATCAGCAGACAAATTCCGCACTATCGACGGATATATGGGCAGCGCGTCAAAAAAGCCGGATTGCAGACGGCTGATCATCGACAATTCCGAAAACGACAACATGAGCGATGAGGAACTCATCGGAAACATCATGAAAAGTCATCGTTTCAAGAATGGGATCGTATACATCCTGAACAAAAAAGGACAGTTGCTGAGAATCAAGTAAGCGCCGCTGAAACTACCAAAAAGGGCGGTAACAAGGGCGCTTACGTATCCATTCTATCACCTTTTGGTGGATTGCCGGAGCAGACGAACGGACCCGACTGTAAATCGGGCGCTTTGTGCCACGCGGGTGCGAATCCCGCATCCACCACTCAACCGGCCCTCCGGCCGGCGGCGACCATGCGCCGCATCGCGTGGGAGGACCATACGGCGTACCGTGGCGCGGTCGAACTCGGATCCACGGGAAACAGCAAGAAGGAGCACGACATGTTCAACAGATTCCGATTCCCGGCCCGTATCCGTCTCATCGACGGCGGTTCCGGCGAAGGCGGTTCCGGTGAAGGCAACGAGCCCGAACCGAAATCGTTCACCCAGGAGCAGGTCGACCAGATCGTGGAGAAAAGACTGGCCAAGGAGCGCGGCAAGTACAAGGACTACGACGAGCTCAAATCCAAGGCCATGAGACTCGACGAGATGGAGAACGCGGGCAAGAGCGAGCTCGACAAGCTCAAGGAATCGAACGCCGCGTTGCGCAAGCAGATCGACGATGCCGCTGCCGAGAAGCAGCACGCCGAATGGGTGTCCGAAGTCGCCAAAGACAAGGGCGTTCCGGCCGAACTGCTCCGCGGTGGAACCAAGGAGGAACTCGAAGCGCACGCGGACCTCCTGCGAGCGGCATTGCATCCGGCATCCAAGCCGCCGCAGGTGAGGAACCAGACCGGCGCTCCCTCGCACCAGAACAACAGCAAGGACGCCGAAGAGCTCTCGTACATCCATCAGCTCTTAGGTAGATAACGACTGAAAGGACAAGCCATCATGGCGATGAAAACAGACCAGATCAAGCTCCCCGTGAGCGTGGCCACCGAAATCGTGAACAAGGCCAAGGACACCAGCACCATCGCGTCGCTGAGCCCCAGCACGCCGCAGATCTTCTCCGACGCCGACTACCTCGTGTTCAACGGCAAGAGCGAAGCCGAGGTGGTGACCGAAGGCGCGGTCAAGGGCAGCTACGAGCAGACCGTGGATTCCGTCGTGGCGAATCGCTTCAAGGTGCAGACCACCACCCGCGTCACCAGCGAACTCCAGTGGGCGGACGAGGACAACCAGCTGCAGATCATCCGCAGCATCCAAGCGGATCAGGCAGCCGCTTTGGGTCGTGCGCTCGACTACGTGATCTACCATGCGATCAACCCGAAGACCGGCGCCGCGCTTTCCGGATTCAACCCGTTGAGCACGTCCGCCGTGCAGGTGACCGCCGGCGATGACGACATCAGCAACGTGGATGCCTTGGCCGACGCGCTGAACGACTCCTACGACATCAACGGCGTGGCATTGTCCAAGACGTGGGCGTCCCGTCTGCGCAAGTTGCGCGTGCCCTCCACCGGCATGCGCTTCTACCCGGAGATCCCGCTGAACCTGCAGGCCGGCAGCTTGGACGGCATCACCGCCGCGACCTCCGGCACCGTCAACGGACGACTGGCCTCGACCCCGACGAAGGTGCTCGCGTTCATGGGAGACTTCAGCCTCATCAAATGGGGCATGGTCCGCGACCTGACCAGCGAGATTATCGCCTACGGCGACCCGGACCAGACCGGCGTGGACCTGAAGGCCCACAACCAGATCGCATACCGTACCGAAGCGATGTACGCGTTCGCCGTCATCGACCCGAACGCGTTCGCCGTGCTCAAGACCAAGTGAGGTGAACGATGAGTTTCCCCATCCAGACGCTTGTGATCAACCCCGCAGGCGAGGAAAAGCACACTGTCGGCCCGTTGGACGCGCAGGTGCGGCTTGTCAACACTGACGGCACCGCCTTCTCCGCCGGTTCCGGTGCCTACGAACTGCCGGAGGCCGGCAAGGACACCCTCGGCGGCATCAAGCAGTTCGCGCCCGAACAGACGATTGGCAACGTTGACGGCAACATCGTCAAGGCCGCCGCAGCCGCTCCGACCAAGGATGAATTCGACAAGCTCGTCACGGCTTTCAATACTTTGGCGAAACAGTTCGATGACACTATCACCGGCCTCGCGGCCTCCGGGGTGATCAAGCTGCCGGACAAGAAGTGACCATGACGGACGAACCGGACATGTTCGCCACCTCCGACGATCTCGAACGGAGGTGGCACAAGCTCACCGACGAGGAACGTCAGAAAGCCGACACGCATCTCGCGGACGTGACCGACTACATCAAGGAACGCTCGCCCATCTGGCGGCGGCTCCTCGAAGAACGGCCACGCCTGCTGACGAAGATCACCTGCGACATCGTCCGCAGAATCATGCAGGCCGACCCGTACGACATTCCCGGCGGCATCACGCAGATGAACCAGACCACCGGCAGCTTCAGCGAACAATACAGTTTCGGAGCGCCCACCGGCGATCTCTGGCTGCGCGACGACGAGAAACGCATCCTTGGCATCAACGCTCAGCGCGCGTTCAGCGTCGACATGGCAACGGGGGAGACGTCCTAGTGGAAACCATCGAAGTGTGGCGCGGCCAGTCCACCACCGACACGGACGGCAACCCCATCCAGGGCAAACCCGCCCGCGTCGGCACGTTCCAGGCGATGGTCGCGCCAACCTCCACCACCGACCAGACCGAGGAGCACGCCAGCCCGCAGACCACCGAATACACGATCCACATCCGCGGTAGCCAGCCGACAGGCATCCAAGCCACCGACCTGATCAAAGTCAGAGGCATCCTCCTGCCCGTCAAAGGAAAACCGCAAGTGTGGAACAACCTCCACGGACGCCACATAGGCGACGTCATCACCGTGGGCGAACGGGAAGGATAAGCATGGCCAAACGATGCAGATTCGTATTCAACCGCAAGGCGTTCAGCCAACAGGTCCTCAAAAACGAGACATTGCGCTCGCGCATGAGGGACGCGGCCGAGGCCGCCGTAGAGGATGACCGTTGCATGGTCCGCGACCATGACGGCAAGAACCGTAGCGGCGTGGCGATCATCTGCCCGGCACCGGTGGAGAAGGCGCACGGCACGCTAGAGGACACGCTCGGAAGGATGCGCGTATGAGCATCCCGGTCACTCCCCGGCGCACGGAACCCCTGCTCCTGCCCAAACTGAGGACACTGTTCCCGGACGTGACGTTCGACACCATCGAACGAAGCGACCTCGAACCTCCCTTCACCGAAGCCACGCTGGCCGATTCCATGCAAGGCATGAGCACCCCAATCTCGCAGTACGTGCGGCTGCGGCTGAGCGTGCGCTGCATGAGAGAGGACCATACGGGCGACTGGGACAAGGCCGCACGCCTGTGGGCCGACATCGCGAGGGAGATCATCGGGCTTGGAACCGTCGCGCCGCTCATCGACGCGTCACTCGAATCCGGGCCGGTACGCATGACTGACGAGGACAAGAGGCTGGTGTGCGCGTACGGCGTGCTCCTGCTCGAGGTCACCGTCAACTGAAACACAACCAAAGACAACGTGCCGCCACACGCGAAGAACGGAAAGGTGCAGACGAATGTCTGACAACAACGAAAAAACCACCGTCGCCGCGCAGGGCGCGACCGACTACGGGTACGTGTCCAGCGGCAACACCGCAGGCAACGTGCGCCTGATCAAGAACTACGCGCTGTTCCTGTTTCCAAAGGGCGACAGCACGTTCACGGCTCCGACCGGAGTGGCCTGGACCCCGCCGGCAAGCAAGAAGCCGATCGGCTACTCCACGGAGGACGGCGCCGTACTGCATCCGGAGCCGGGCGACAGCACCGACTACAAGGCCCACAACGGCGACATCGTGCTGTCCGACACGGATCCGGGCTACTGGACCCTGCAGCTCGCCGCCATGGAGGGCCGCAAGGATGTGGTGTCGGCCTACTTCGACGTGGACGTCGAATCCGACGGAGGCATCAGCATCAAGGGAGCCGGACTGAAGAAGGAATGGATCCTCGTGCTGGTCGCGCTCGACCAGCAGGACCGTCCGTTCCTCCTGTACGGCACCAACTCGAAGGTGTCCGACCGTGACGACGTGAGCCTGAAATCCAGCGAGATCATGAATTTCAGCATGACGTTCAAGATGCTCAAGGGAGACAAGGGCGAGCAGTTCCACGCATGGGGCCTCGTCACCGAAGACGGCAAGTGACCCATTGATTCTTCCCGTGCGGCCGATGGCGGTCGACCGCACGGGACCATTACCCATAACCGCCGATAACCATGAAACGGAGACGAAATGAGCGACAACACCTACCATGTCGTGGACGTGGACCTTACCGACGCGGAGGAGCTCAAACCCGACGTGCACCTCGAGGTCGCCGGCGTCAAACTCGACCTGCCGAACCTCAACAACGCGGAACTGCCCATCGAACTCGTCCAGGCCATCCTCCTGGTCAAAAGCAAGCCCGCATTGTCCGACGAGGAAACCACGGCCTGCGTGAGCACGTTCCTCGCCTACTTCCAGACGATGCAGCCGAACTTCTGGAACGTGCTGCGCAAGACCAAACGTCCGATGGCCTACCTCACCGCGACCATCAAGGCGTGGGCCGAGGAATCCGGACTGGACCCAAAAGCGTTTACCTCGCCCACCTCTGGAACAACCACCGCGCGGCGCTAGCCTACGACTGGATCCGAGCGTACGGGCAGATATACAGGCCCGTACGCTTCCGGGAATGGGTTGAAGGCCAACGTCCACGAGTCGATTGGGGACTCGCCTGGGCGTTGACCCGCGAAATCCTCAAAGACCATACGAGCCACTCGTGGATGGCGTTGCAGAACGCCGTTTACGCGCCCGACGGAGCCGAACAGGCGGTCTGGACGCTGTCCGGACAACGCAAACGCCCATGGTTCGACCACGAGCACGACCCGCTCCGCCCGCCAACCCCGACGCACAACCTCACCCGCCGTCAACGCGAGGACAGGGAACGGCTCAAAGCCTACTTCCACATCAACGACGACCTCTGATCCCGACCGCCATCGGAATCCCAACCTACGAATAAGGAAACACGATGGCAGCACAGGACATAGGCGTCGCATACGTCCACGTCGAACCATCCGGCAAAGGATTCGGCAAAAGCATCGAAGGCGACATCGGCGACGCCGTCAGCAAAGCCTCTAGGAAAGGCTCCAGCACCCTCATCTCGAAGATCGGCGGCGCGTTCGGCAAGATCGGCAAGGTCGGCACAGGCGCGATCGCCACCCTCGCCGGCGGCATCACCGCCCTCGCGGCCAAGGGCGGCTTCACCCGAGCGCTCAACATCGAGAACGCGCAGGCCAAGCTCAAAGGCCTCGGCCACGACAGCGCGAGCGTCACCGAAATCATGAACGACGCGCTCGCCTCCGTCAAGGGCACCGCGTTCGGATTGGGTGACGCCGCGACCGTGGCGGCCAGCCTGTCGGCCTCCGGCGTCAAGGAGGGCGGCGAGCTCACCAAGGTCCTCAAGACCGTGGCCGACACCGCGCAGATCAGCGGCAGGAGCCTCACCGACATCGGCATGATCTTTGGATCGGTCGCCGCTCGAGGAAAGCTCCAGGGCGACGACATGCTCCAGCTCATGTCGAGCGGCATCCCGGTCCTCCAGATGCTCGGCAAGCATCTGAACAAGACCAGCGCCGAAGTGTCCGACATGGTCTCGGACGGCAAGATCGACTTCCAGACCTTCGCCGACGCCATGCAGGAAGGATTGGGCGGTGCCGCCCAGAGCGCCGGCACCACGTTCGCCGGCGCCCTGGCCAACGTGAAGGCCGCGTTGAGCCGACTCGGCGAGACCGCGGCCACGCCGGTCCTCAACGGCCTGCGAAGCCTGTTCAACCAGGCCATACCGCTCATCGACTCGTTCACCGCCGCCGTGAAACCGACGCTGGAGAAAGTCGGCGCCGGATTGCAGAAGGGATTGGAGCAGGCAATCCCCACAGCGCAGGCGAAGCTCGCCTCATTCTCCACGTTCGTCCGGAACCTGCCGGGGATCCAGATGCTCATGGCATCGGTCACGAGTCTCAGGGCGCAGCTGTCAGGCCTGGCTGCCGCGATGGTCTCGCTGACCTCCAAACTGAACCTCGGCGGCGAGGCCTCCTCGAGATTCGGCGGCATCGTCTCCGCGCTCGGGAATCTGCTCGCATCGGCCGCGCAGTCCCTGGCCAACGCCGCGGGATGGGCGAAGACGTTCGTCAACACGTTCATCGAGACAGGTGCTCTCCAGCCCTTCCTGCATGCGCTGGCGAACCTCGCCACCGGACTTGCATCGGTGGCCACGGCGCTCGTCTCGGCCGCATCGCAGGCGCTCGGCTTCGACAACTCCGGGCAGACGGCGGGATTGGCGGCACAGCGGTTCGCGGCGGTCCTCGACACGCTCACCGGCGCGCTCATGACCGTGGGCGGCTGGCTGCAGTCGGTCGGGCAGTGGGCGCAGCAGAACGGCGCGCTGGTGTCCGGCGCCCTGAAAGCCATCGCCGTCGCATTGCTCGCCGTCAAGGGCTGGGACATCGTCTCGACCGGGCTGAAAACGGTTTCCGGCGGACTGAAGGCCATCTCCGCGACCGCCTCCGGCGTGGAGAAGACCGCCACGGCCGCATTCGATCTGATCGGCAAATTATCCGACGTGGGAAGCGCGGCGGGCGGCCTGAAGCAACTCGCCAGCTCGTTCAATATCGTCAAGGCCGCCCAATCGGCGTGGAGCGCGGTGACCAAGGCTGCTACCGCCGTGCAATTGGCATTCAGCGCTGCCTTGGATGCGAATCCGATCGGCATGCTTGTCGTAGCCATCGGCGCGGTCGTCGCCGCACTGACATGGTTCTTCACCCAAACCGAAACGGGCAAACGACTCTGGAACAGCTTCGCCACATGGTTCATGGGAATCTGGAACCAGATCAGCACCGCATGCCAGCCAATCCTGCAAGCCATCGCCACATTCATCACCCAGACCATGAGCCAAATCCAGCAAATCTGGCAAACCGGATGGACACTCATCACCACCATCCTCCAAAACGTCTGGAACGCAATCGGCCCCATCATCATGACCGCACTCACCGCGATCATCACCGGCATCCAAACATTCATCACCACCATCACACCACTCCTGCAAGCCGGAATACAGAACATCCAAACCATCCTCCAAACCGCCGCCACCATCATCAGCACGGTCTGGAACGGACTCTGGAACACCATATCCACCGTCGTACAAGGCACATGGACCATCATCACCACAATCATCAGCACCGCACTCACCGTCATCCAAGACATCATCCAACTGGCGCTCGCGGTCGTCAACGGGAACTGGAGCGCCGCATGGTCGGCCATCCAGGGCATCGCGTCGGCAGTATGGGGCGGCATCCAAGGCGTCGTCGCCGCGGGAGTCGGCATGGTCAGTGGCGTGGTATCCGCCGCATGCTCGACCATCCGGAGCGTGTGGGCCGCGTTGTGGAATGGCGTCAGCAGCATTGTGTCGAACGTCTGGGGCGGCATCGTCGGCACCGTAAGCAACATGGTTGGCCGTGTCGGGAGTGTCGTGAGCGGGATTGGCGGAACCGTCCGGAGCGCGGTGTCCGGAGCGGGCAGCTGGCTCGTCAGCGCGGGACGCAACATCATCCAGGGATTGATCAACGGCATCACAGGAATGGTCGGCTCGTTGTATTCCAGCATCACCAACGCGTTGTCGGGCTTGGTGGACAAGGCCAAGAACGCTTTGGGCATCCATTCCCCGTCGCGCGTGTTCCGCGACGAGGTCGGCGTGATGATCGGACGTGGCATGGCATTGGGCATCGACGATTCCGCGCATGTGGTCAGCCGTTCCATGGATTCGCTCGTCTCCACGATGAGCCTCTCCGACGCGGACTGGTCGAAGACCGGCAGGCTGAACGTCACGGCCGGCACCGGCGCCAATGCCGGAGACGGCGATCTGAGGGAACTCATCACGGCCGTCGAATCGCTGCACAGCGACCTCGGATCGATCATCGCCCGATACACGCCGACGATCGGCGACCGCGACTTCGCAAGGAAGGTGAGAAGTGCAATCGCTTGAATACGTGTGCGCGGCCACAGGTGAGCGCATCGGTTTCGAGGGGCCGCTCTACGGCGGGACGCTCACGGGACTGCGAGCCCGCGTCTGGGACTACAGCCTCGCCTCACGTGGCATGACGGGCATCACCCGCAAGGCACGCGAGGCGACAGTCACCGTGAAGATCCACGATTCTCCAGCCACGCTCGACCTACTGCGCCGCCTTGCGGACGCCGACATGGCATCCGGGAACCCGGGCACGCTCGTGGCCGACGGCGAATGGGAAGCCAAAGCGTGGATCACGAAAAGCGAACCGCAATCCATCACGCCCACGATGGTCGAGACGCAGTTGACCATCGTGCTGGCCGATGGCGTGTGGCGCCGTCCGACCATGACGCATTTCACGCCGCGATACGATTCCGGAACCGCCGACCTTGACTATCCGCATGATTATCCGCATGATTTCGCCGGCATGGCATTGGGCGCGGAGATCGTCAACGACACGTCCATCCCGCAGCCGGTCAAGCTCACGATATTCGGACCATGCGCGCAACCGTACGTCATCATCGGAAACAACCGGTACGAGGTCGACGTGACCGTGCCATCCGGCTCGCGTCTGGAAATCGACGGCACCGGCGATGTCAGGACCGTCACCATGGTCAGCGGCACAGGTCTCGCCACAAACTGCTTCGCGCAGGCCGTGCGAGGGTCGGGCAAGGATTCCGGCCGGTACGTGTTCCAACCGCTCGCGCCCGGAACACAGCCGATCAGCTGGCCGGGAGGATTCCAATTCGACTTGACGGTCTGCGAGGAAAGGAGCGAACCGCCATGGACCTGATCGTCACCGACGCCACAGGCAAACCCGTGGCGAGCCACGCCTCATACACGCTCGACCTCGCGTTCGGTAGCGGGGAGAACGACTTCGACCTGCAGGTCGAAGACGCCGCGCTCAAGGCGGGGAGCCGCATCATGATCGACGGCACCGAGTACGGCGGCATCATCGACGACACGGATGTCGACGTGGACGGCGGCCTGTCCACCGTCACATGGCATGGCCGCGACTGGCATGGAGTGCTCGCCTCGAAGATCATCGAACCGGACAGGAACAACGATTACCTCACCCTGTCCGGCACGATTCCCGTCATCATGCGCACGCTCGTCAGCCGTGCGGGATTGCAAGGCCTGTTCACCGTCACCGAAGAAAGCGCCGGCCACAAGACCACCTGCCAGTTCGACCGGTACGTGGACCTGTACAGCGGTCTGGTCAAGATGCTCAGGGCAAGCGGACTCAAACTCCGGTTGCGTAATGACGGCGACAAGGTGGCCATGAGCGCCATGCCCGTCCGCACGATCGGCGACAGCATCGACTCGGACCTCATCGACTTCACCGCCAAACAGGCGGCGCACCCGATCAACCATCTCATCTGCCTGGGCAAGGGCGAACTCAAGGACCGTACCGTCATCCACTGGTACGCCGACGCGAACGGCACGTTCAGCCACACGCAGACACTCAAAGGCCTTGACGAACGCACCGCCACATACGAGTTGTCCAACGCCGAAGCCGACGAGCTCGAGGACAAGGGCAGGCAGAAATTCCAGGAACTTCGGAATACCAGCACCATCGACGTGGACATTCCTGACGGCATCGACGCGGACGTTGGCGACCTGGTCACGGGCCGTGACAACAATACGGGCCTCGTCGTCACTGCCGAGATCTCCAAGAAGATCGTCAAGGTTTCGGGAGGCGTGCTCACCGTCACCTACGAATCCGGAGGTGCCAGCGCCGGCGGCAACAGCGGAGAATCCTCCATCGGGGATGGTGGCCACGCCTACTACGCTGGAGCCGGCCTCAAACTCGACGCCTGGACGTTCAGCGCCGACGTGACCAGAAACGACATCGACTCGCTCAACAACGCATTGTCGGGTAAACAGCCGAAAGGCGACTACATCACCGGCCTGAAAATCGGTTCGGTGGACACGCTCGCCCCCGGTGCACAGGCAAGCGCGTCGCTCACGGGCGCCGGCAGCGACAAAACCTTGAATTTGGGGCTTCCGAAAGGCGACCAGGGTCCGCAAGGGGAGAAGGGCGACAAGGGCGACACAGGACCACAGGGGGCCACCGGAGCGACCGGACCCACCGGTCCTCGGGGAGAGAAAGGAGCGACCGGGGAGCGAGGGCCGCAAGGCGTCGCCGGTCCCGAAGGCCCGCAGGGACTGCAGGGGATACGCGGCGAGAAAGGCGATAAGGGTGATGCCGGCGCGATCGGCGCGGCGGGACCGCAAGGCCCGACGGGTTCCACAGGTCCGCAGGGTCCCACGGGTCCACAGGGAGCGACCGGCCCCCAGGGCAGACAAGGCATCCAAGGTTCCCAAGGCATCCAGGGTCCGCAAGGGGAGAAGGGTGACAAGGGCGACAGCGGCGTATCCGCCCCCTCGAACGGCTTCTTCACGCTCAGCATGGAAGGCGACGGCGACCTGTACGTGAACTATCCGGACAACACGAACCCACCCTCGTTCGTCTGGCACTCCGAGAGCGGGAACCTGTACGTGGACATCCCGGAAAGGTGACACATGGCGCGACTATTAATCGGCAACATCAAAGGCCCCAAAGGCGACAAGGGCGATACCGGGGCCACCGGCCCGCAAGGCAAGCAAGGAGCGCAGGGCGTTCAGGGAGCTAAAGGCGACGTCGGCCTTCCGGCGCTCGTGATGAAGAAATCCTTCGTCGGCGAATATCCGGTGGGATCCACTTTCACGGGGAACGTGAGCGAATGGTTGAACCGAACACCACTCGCCAACGAATATTCGACCGCATTGTCAGGTGGCGGAAAATACAGCATCGTCTGGCAGTGCGTTTCACAGTCCGGCAGCCTATTCACGGGAAAGACGATTTCCCGTCAATCCATCATCGGTGCGCAAGGCCCCAAAGGAGCCACTGGAGCCGCCGGGCCTACTGGTCCGCAAGGCCCTGAAGGTCTGAAGGGTGACAAGGGAGACAAAGGGGATATCGGGCCGGCCGGGCCAGCAGGTCCCACCGGGCCTACTGGTCCTACCGGTCCCATTGGCCCCACCGGTTCTACTGGAGCTACCGGGGCCACCGGCCCGCAAGGCAAGCAAGGAGCGCAGGGCGTTCAGGGACTGCAGGGTCCACAGGGGCCGTCCGGCCCGCAGGGCGCCAGCGGCGTGACGGCACCCGCATCAGGATTCTTCACGCTGCAGGTCGATCCGAACGGAGACCTGTACGCCGTATACGCGGACACGGCCACCGCGTCAGAAGCTCCCGTCTCCTACGATCAAGCGACGGGAGACCTGTACTACACGATCAACGACGGAAAGTAAGGAGTACGCATGACGAAGATTCTACTTGGCAATGTCAAAGGCCCCAAGGGCGATACCGGACCGCAAGGCAAGCAGGGAGTGCAAGGACCGCAAGGCCCGACCGGGGCCACCGGAGCGACCGGCGCCACCGGGGCGAAGGGTCCAACGGGAGCCACTGGGCCACGGGGACTGAGCCTACGGAAATTCAATGGCGGCATCAGCGGTTCGGGTAGTGGCGGAGAAGTGAGAAAAATTGCCCTATCTGGTATTCAGCCAAATGGAAACCTGCAGGTCGGAGACACCATTTTTGACCAATATCAACAAACAGGTGGTCTTGAACTTGGGTTCTGGCAGGTCACCGCCATCAACGGTAGCGATGTGACCGTCAAAGGCGTCGGTAGCTACATCGTGCACAAAGGGCCGAAGGGTGACAAGGGAGACAACGGCATGAGCGTGAGCCAGGCATTCATCGCCGCCCACCCCGTGGGCTCCCTTTACTGGACCACTTCCACGGCCAATCCGGGAACAACCTACGGAGGCACTTGGAAGGAATGCGGCACGACGCTTCCTGGACACATCTACCAGCGCACAGCCTGAAAGAGAAAGGAACATCAATGGCACGAACCACGAACATCACCAGATACACCTGCGACCGATGCCACGTCTCCGCATACCTCGCCGACGGTGACCCACGCACCTCCAGCGACTGGCACGACATCACCCACACCACCGTCGACGGAGTCGCACAGGGCGCGCTCGTCTGTACCGCATGCTGGCAGACGTTCAAAGCGCTGGCAGCCACGCAGGACGCCGCCTACGCCGCATACCTCAACAACACAACAGATAGGAAGGAATGACCATGACCATGAATCTCATCACCGGCAAGGCCGGCGCTCCGCACATCACATCCAGCGACCAAGGAGCCATGCAGGCCGGACTGGTCGGAAACGGCAACTACCTGCTGCAAGGCGGCGACGGCAAATTCCCCGCCGTGACCATGCAGTCAGCAAACAAGGCGCTCGTCCCGGTCCTCAACCTTGTGATCGAAGGACGGTACGCACGCGTCACCGCGGCGGAAACCGTCACCATCGAAAGCGGAGTCACAGGACGGAACCGCAACGACCTAATCTGCGTGAAATACACGCGAGACTCGAACAACATCGAAACGATCGCGCTCGCGGTGCTGAAGGGCACCGCCACCAGTGGCACGGCGGCTGACCCCACGGTGCCGTCGGGTAGTATCCTGAACAATTCCGGCACCGTATGGATTCCGATTGCCCGTATCCCGATCAGTGGCATCACCGCTGGAACTCCTGTCATGCTTGTCAAGCAGTTGCCTCCGATGAGCCAGCTGTGGGATTCCGTAACCCAGCCATGGAAACCTCCATACACGAACAGCAGACTCACTCTATGT
>OGYQ01000860.1_pt1 | contig 22291 bp, 19 predicted proteins | sample 1576641 | NCBI WGS metagenome assembly OGYQ01 (sample SAMEA3541476, study PRJEB24748) | human gut metagenome | biome: human gut; feature: human-associated habitat; material: faeces | place: China | collected 2012 | reverse complement strand
TCTGGAACGGTCATCTGCTGTACCCGGTATGGCAATGTCATGTGCTCCCGTGGGTCCGTGATACCGCTTTTCATCGAACAGATTAAAAACAATCATCCCATTACCATCACCAATCCGGATATGACCCGTTTCCTGATGAACCTGGACGAAGCGGTGGATTTGGTGAAGTTTGCTTTCCAGCACGCCAATCCTGGAGACCTGTTCATTCAGAAAGCCGATGCCAGCACCATCGGGGATCTGGGGAAAGCGGTCCAACAGCTTTTTGGAGATACGGGAACTCACATCATCGGAACCCGTCATGGAGAAAAACTGTATGAAACCCTCATGACACGGGAAGAAAGACTACGGGCGGAAGATATGGGCAATTATTTCCGGGTGGTGGCCGACAGCCGGGATCTGAACTACGATCAGTTTGTGGTCAAAGGCGAAGTGCACACCATGGCAGATGAAGCCTATACCAGCCATAATACCCGCCGCCTGGACGTGGAAGGCACCGTGAAGAAGCTGCTGACCACCGATTATGTCCAGGATGAACTGCAGAATCGGGAACATAAAGAGAACCTGTAAGAGAGAAGGGGAAGCCATGAAGGAAAAACTGTTGCTGGTAGGGGCCGGCGGACTGGGCCGTGTGGTATCGGAACACGCAGGCAAAACCTATGAATGTGCCTTTCTGGATGATGGCAAGCCCAGTGGGACCTTTGTCTGCGGCGTCCCAGTCATCGGTACGGTCAAAGACCTGGAAAAATTCTATCCGGAATATGATAAACTGGTGGTAACCATCGGGAACAATCCTCTGCGGGAACGGATTTACCAGCAGGCAGCCAGGATCGGCTATACTTTTCCCAACATCATCCTCTCTTCCGTATATATCAGTCCCTATGCACAGATTGGCCAAGGCTGCATTTTTCTGAACAATGCAGTGATCCAGAACGGGACGAAAGTGGGGAATGGGGTCATCCTCAATCCCGGGGTGGAAATCCATCACGACAGCGAAGTTCAGGATTATGCCCTGATTTATACCAATACTGTGGTCCGGTCTCTGGCTGTGGTGGGCAAACGGGCCCATATCGGCAGTACCCTTACCATCAGCAATGAAGTGAAAGTGCCGGATGACGGGGTTGTGGAGAACGGCCATACCCTTTTATAAGGGAAATAAAAATGAAGGGATACAGGAGTATGAACATTCTGGTTACAGGAGCTGCCGGATTTGTAGGAAAAAATCTGGTGGAAAATCTGAAAAATATCAGGGATGGGAAAAACTGGACACATCCCAATCTGAAAATCAATAAAATTTACGAATTTGACCGTTCCAATACTCTGGATGATCTGGAAGCCTACTGCCGACAATGCGATTTTGTATTCAATCTGGCAGGAGTGAACCGTCCTAAGAACGAGGAGGACTTTCAAAAAGGAAATTTCGGCTTTGCTTCCCTGCTGCTGGATACCCTGAAAAAACAGCACAATACCTGTCCGGTAATGCTTTCCAGTTCCATACAGGCCACCCTCCAGGGTCGGTTTGGGACCAGTGCTTATGGCCTGAGCAAGAAGGCTGGGGAAGAACTGTTCTTCTCCTATGCATGCGAAACCGGAGCAACGGTCTATGTGTACCGCTTCCCCAATCTGGCAGGCAAGTGGATCAGACCCAATTACAACAGTGCCGTAGGCACTTTTTGTTATAATATTGCCCGGGACCTGCCCATCCGGGTGGATAATCCCCGGACAGAACTGGAACTTCTGTTTATCGACGACCTGTTGGAAGAAATGGCTGCGGCCCTGGAAGGAAAAGCCCATCATTGCGACTATCCGGAAAAAGGGACAATGGTGGAGGGAAAAGAATACGACGGCATGACGCCCCATTTCACTCCTGGAGGGAAGTACTGCGCCGTGCCGGTAACCCATAAAGCCACTCTGGGACAGATTGTTGCTTTGCTCCATTCTTTCCACGACCAGCCTCAGACGCTTCTGATGCCGGCCATCCCAGAAGGTTCTTTTGCCAAGAAGCTCTATTCCATGTACCTTTCCTATCTGCCGGAAGAAAAAGTGGCCGTGCCTCTGGAAATGCACCAGGATGCCCGGGGATCCTTTACAGAGTTGGTAAAGACCCTGGATCATGGCCAGATTTCGGTGAACATCAGCAAACCAGGCATTACCAAAGGAGAACACTGGCACAATTCCAAATGGGAAATTTTCATTGTGGTTTCCGGCCATGGGCTGATCCAGGAACGGAAAATCGGGACGGATGAAATCCTGGAATATGAAGTGGATGGGGATCATCTCCAGGCCGTCTACATGCTGCCCGGCTATACCCACAACATCATCAATCTGTCAAAAACAGAGAATCTGGTCACTGTCATGTGGGCCAATGAAATTTTTGATCCGGAACATCCGGACACCTTTTCAGAGAAAGTCGTAAAATAGGGGGGCAGAAGAAGCGATGTTTGAAAATATCCATTGGAAAGAAAACGGCAAACTGAAGCTGCTGATTATCGTGGGGACACGGCCGGAAATCATCCGGCTGTCCGCCGTAATCAAGAAATGCCGGACCTATTTCGATACTCTCCTGGCCCATACTGGCCAGAACTATGATTACAACCTTAACGGGGTGTTCTTCCATGACCTGGGCCTGGCAGATCCAGAAGTCTATCTGGATGCGGTAGGGGACAACCTGGGGGCCACCATGGGGAATATCATTGCCCGTTCTTATGAGCTGATGACGGCCATCCAGCCTGATGCCGTGCTGGTGCTGGGAGATACCAACAGCTGCCTGGCTGTGATTGGAGCCAAACGGCTGCACATCCCCATTTTCCACATGGAAGCCGGAAACCGGTGCAAGGACGAGTGCCTGCCGGAAGAAACCAACCGCCGGATCGTGGACATCATTTCTGACGTGAACATGGCCTATTCCGAACACGCCCGGAGATATCTGGCCGAATGCGGACTGCCCAAAGAACGGACCTACGTGACCGGATCTCCCATGGCAGAAGTCCTCCATGCCAACCTGCCCCAGATTGAAGCCAGCGATATCCACCAGCGGCTCCATCTGACCAAGGGAAAATACATCCTGCTGTCCGCCCACAGGGAAGAAAACATCGATACAGAGAAGAACTTCACTTCGCTGTTCACTGCCATCAATAAAATGGCTGAAACCTACGATATGCCCGTGTTGTATTCCTGCCATCCCAGAAGCCGGAAAAGGCTGGAACAGTCCCATTTTCAGCTGGATTCCCGGGTCATCCAGCATGAACCTCTGGGCTTCCACGATTACAACTGCCTCCAGATGAACGCCTTTGCCGTGGTGTCCGATTCCGGGACTCTTCCGGAAGAAAGCAGCTTCTTTACTTCCGTAGGGCATCCTTTCCCGGCCATTTGCATCCGGACCTCTACAGAACGCCCGGAAGCCATGGAAAAAGGCTGCTTCATCCTGGCAGGCATTGACGAAAAATCCCTGCTCCAGGCGGTGAAAACGGCTGTGGAAATGAGCAAGAACGGAGATTACGGTAAACCGGTCCCGGATTACCTGGATGAAAACGTGTCTACGAAAGTGGTAAAAATCATCCAGAGTTATACGGGGATTGTGAATCGGATGGTGTGGAGAAAGTAACTTGTTGATTTGGAAATCTGTAATATATTTTGAGCTTGATAATTGTTTGTTCTGGTGACCTATTAAGGAAAATTTCGATTAACTATGGGGAACTACTAACATAACGTGAGATAAAATAGGATTATTATAAATTTGATAGGGGTTTTAACATGAACGTTTTAATTGCAGCGGATGCAAGATTGTATCGGACTCCAGATGGTAAAGTCTGGTGTAAAACGATATACGGTTATGATTTTTGGACACGGTATCTTGCTGTATTTGATGATATTACAATTATCTCACGATTAGGCAATGCCACTTATGATGATGTAAAAGGTTGGCTGAGGTCAGATGGTCCACATGTAAATTTTAAAGGGATGCCTATGGTACGAGGCTCTAAGGGATATATTGTTCATTTTTTGGCTTTTTTGATTTCGGCTATAGAGGCTTCTCTCAAAAGTGATTGTGCTATTATACGGTTACCATCTTTGTCAGCAACTTTTGTAGAATTGTTTTATAAATGGATATCGAAGCCTTATGCGATTGAAGTTGTAGCAGATCCTCAAAATGCTTATGCAGAAAGACCATTAGTTGCTAGTGTGTTATCATTCTTATTGCGAAAAGCTTGCTTAAAGGCTAATGGGGTTTCTTATGTAACTCAGTTTGCGTTGCAAAAAGACTATCCATCTAAGGCTCATCTTCAACATCATCAAACAGAAAAATATTTTGAAAGTCATTATTCTTCAATTATTTTAAAAAGTAATTTTTTTGCGAAGCCTAGAATTTATGGTGCGATGCATAATAAAATCAGATTGATTCACACTGCTAACAATATTAATAATGATGTTAAAGGCCATGATATTGTTATTAAAGTGATAAAGAAACTTTTTGATGATGGAATTGATGCTAATATTACTTTTATTGGAGATGGTGATCGCCGTAAAGTTTTGGAGCAGATGGCAGAAAGTTTGGGAATTGGTGATAAAGTCCAGTTTACCGGCTTTTTGAGTTCATCTAATGAAGTGAGAAGTAAATTACTGGAAGCAGATTTGTTTATTTTTCCAACAAAAGCAGAAGGATTGCCACGGGCGATAATAGAAGCTATGGCAGTCGGATTACCCTGCTTATCTACTCCAGTGAATGGGATACCTGAATTATTGCCGTCTCGCTATATGTTTCATCCAATGGATGTAGAAGGTTTTACAATGGCAGTTGAGCGATTGATAAAACATCCTGAGGAAATGAGCCAAATGAGTCGAACAAATGTAGATAAAGCTCGAAATTATGAGTATGACAAATTGAATGAACGAAGATGTATCTTTTATAAAAATTTAAAAAAGCTTGTTAATGTCAAGTGTTAGTGTTAAGTATGAGGATATTATATGAATATTTCTATAAAAAGAAACCTTGCAGGTTTCTTATTAATTTATGGTTTATTGGGAGCCATATTCTTTTATTTTTGGTTGGATATACCTGATATATATTTCATAAATTATGGAATTTTACTTTTAGCATATATTCTTGCTGGTGGAGTCACATTCTTATTTTGGAGCAGTGGAAAAGTAAAGTTTTTTGAACCATTTACGATAATTTCTTTCTTGTATATGATGATTTTAATCATCTATCCGTTATACGATTATACGAATCTCAATGTATATAAGAGTGGAGTGGATACTTCAAGTGGCTGCATAAAAGGTACATTGATATTTATGGTATCATACCTGTTTTTTTGCTGCGGTTATTTTGGAAGTACTGTTAAGAACAGAAAATCTGTTTTTTTTAAGAGAATTGAACGATTGAATTCAAATAAAATGTCCTTAATTGCTTTTGTGTGTTGGATAGTTTCATTTGCTGGTGCTATGGCAGGGCAAATTAGTCGAGGTTTTTCTTGGAATTTTATTTTATCAATGGGATCAATGGGACAGGATGATATCATTGTTAATTCATCAAGCGGCGGCCTTCTATTTTTACTGATGCTTATTCCGACAATGATAGTATCAGAAATTATGATACTAAATTACAGTAAGTCCATCTTTTTAAAAACAGTAACTTTTTTATTCACTTTTGTTTTTTTGTTTATGCGCGGCGGGCGTATGCTTATGATTGATATGTTGGCGGCACCAGTTATTTTACATTATTTGAAACAAAAGAAATCTCCTGCAGTTAAAACGGTATGCATTTCTTTTGCAGTAGCTATTGGTTTATTTGCTGTTTTACAAATTGCTCGGCAGGATATTTCTCAAGGACATGATTTCAGAGAAAGTTTAGCTGATAATTTGTTTTCTGTAAAAACTTATATGTCTGTTCTTGATAGTGATTTTTCTACTTATAAAGTTTACTATGGAATTGTGAACGCATTTCCAGAACAATATGATTATCTTTTCGGACGGGGAATGATTGGATACACAGCAGCTCTGATTGTTCCAAGAGCTCTCTGGCCTGATAAACCTGATGCACCGGAACGTGAAGTAGTATACGATGCAATGGGGCAGGAAGCAATGGATAACGGGAATGCTTACCCTAATATAGGAATTTTCTATAGTGAATTTGGTATTGTTGGTACATTGATTTTGATGTTCTTGTATGGCGTAGTTATGTCGAAAGTTAGAAAATTATATAGGATGGAAAGTGAACCAGCACTTATTTTATATGCTTGTTTGTGGCCGTTTTGTTTTCAGTTGACTACCCGATCTTTTTCAAATGCGGTGTATACTTTATTATTTGGCTTTTTGCCAATGGGTATATGCTGGTTGCTTTCGAGTAATAGAAGAAAGAAGTTCTAAATTTTGAAAATTATCGTTTGTCATCCAGCTCAACAACATTCATACAGACTTGCAGCGGCTTTAAAACAAAAGAATTTATTGGATTCTTATATTACTACAGTTTATTACAAGCCTAAATCTTTTACTCGGTTCGTAGCTGCTCTGCTTAAAGGAAAATTCAAGAGAAAGGCTGAAGGCAGAAGGACAAGCGAACTGGAAGACAATGAGGTCATACAATTTTGCGAAATAGAAGGTCTTCTAAAATTACTGGCTCTTAATATCCCTTTTTTCTTTCGCTTTTACAACAAATTAAAATATGATACAGCGGACCGCTTTGCCAAAAAGGTAGCCTCTTATGCAATAGCACATCATGTAGATGCAGTTGTTACTTATGATGACTGTTCTCCATTGCTTTTTGAAATATTAATGAAGCAGGCACCTCAAATTTTAAGAATTTTAGATGTATCTGCTGCCAATCCCCTATATATGCGGAGAATCTATGATGAAGATTTGTTGCTGGCTCCAGCTTTTGCGAAACGTTTAAAAAATGAAATGTCAAGATGCTGGAATCCTATTATTATGGATAGAGCAGAACGTGAAATAGTAGCCGCTCAAAAGTTTCTTGTACCCTCAAAGTTTGTATCTACGTCTTTAAAATATTCTGGAGCTGAAGAAAGTCAGATACTCTACTGTCCCTATGGTGTTGATGTTTCTCAGTTTTCTCCAAAAAAATATGATGATGTAGATAAGATGAAATGTCGGCCACTCCGCTTTATTTATGTAGGCGGTGTAAAGGAATTAAAGGGAATATCCTATTTGTTGGAAGCGTTTCAAAATTTTTCTAAAAAGGAAGCAGAGCTTACTGTAGTCGGTGCATTTAATCCCCAAGATAAGGATATACAGCCTTATATAAATCGGGTTCGTTTTACAGGCATGGTTTTGCATTCGGAAATTTCAAAGTTACTACAGAAAGCCGATATTTTTGTATTTCCATCACTTGGGGAAGGTTTTAGTTTATCTATTATGGAGGCTGCTGCGGTGGGGTTGCCTCTCGTTATTTCTGAGAATAGTGGTGTAGCTGATATTATTCAAAATTTTACGGAAGGGATAATCATCCCAATACAATCTTCTGAAGCTATACAAAATGCTGTGAAATGGTTCATTGATCATCCAGAAAGAATCCAATCCATGGGGAATGCTGCAAGGAAAAAAGCGTTGGAGTATACTTGGGAAAAATATTATAAGACGGCAGTTAAAGAAATCCAGAGGGGTCTTATGTAAAAAATGAAGAAAATTATTCTACTAGGAGATAGTATTACGCAAGGTTTGGGAAGCAAGAAATTGAATTTCACCCAAGACCTTCAGGATAGATTGGGCTCCTCTTATAGTGTTGAAAATTTGGCCTTAACAGGGACAACAATTTTATATGCTAAGCAGATTTTAGGTAAAATTATAGCAAAGAAACCCGACTACGTAGTCATCCTTTATGGAAATGTGGATGCTCAAATACGCCCTAATAGAAAAGGCATTATATTTCCTTATATTCCAAGTCGATTTCAGAAAAATGGTATGCTTATGCCACGACCTTTTTATTCTCATTCTGTTCTAAAAAAAATAGGGCAAAAAATAGATAATAGTTTGCGTAAATTCTTTAGCTTCCTTATCTATAAGTTTGACGGAGCTGAACAATGGGTTGGAAAAGACCTATTTCAAGAAACATATAAGTTTGTTTGCCAACAACTATTAATGGGAGGAAGCCAGGTAGTAGTCTGTTCTACTGTTTTTATTGATGATGCTATGTTTCCTGGCAGTCTAAATCAATATAAGATTTTTAATAGTGAAATTTCGGCAATAGCAAAAAAACATCAATGTATGTTTGTTGATTTATATAGTCCTCTTGAAAAAGGTGTGAAGGAATCTGGATGGGAAGCTTACTATAATTATGACCATTTTCATCCTAAAGAGGGTGGGTATAAATTGATATCAGATATATTAGCACAACAGCTTCAGCATGTCTCTATCAGCAGGAGCTGACAAGTATTATGGGAAAACTGATTAAAAATTATATATATAATGTGTTGTATCAGATATTGGTATTCGTTGCCCCGCTAATTATGGCCCCTTATTTAACAAGGGTACTGGGGGCAGAAAGACTTGGAATTTCTAATTATGTACTGACTATTGCTACTGTTTTTGGAACTGTAGGCTTGTTAGGTACGCAAAATTATGCTATTAGAGAAATAGCTTATGTTAAAGACTCCTCTGTAAAATTAGAAAAAACATTTTATGAAATCTTAGTGCTTCGCTTAATATTAGGAATTTTAACACTGATAGCCTATGCAATTTATATTAGATTAGCATCTTATCCATATCTTATGTTGATTATGACCATATATGTAGCAGCCTGGTTTATAGATCCATGCTGGTTTTTTATTGGGATGGAAGATATGGGGAAAGCAGTAGCAAGAAATTTTTTTGCTAAGGCAGCGAATATTATCGGTATTTTTGTAATAGTGAAATCACAGGAAGATTATGTGAAATATATCTGGCTGTTGTCTTCTATGACATTTATAGCCTCGTTTCTGGCAATTCCTCAGCTTTGGAAATATTTTAATATTCATTTTGAGAAGGTTTCTTGCTCCCGTCTTATTTTTCATGCAAAGAGATCTCTGGAACTATTCTGGCCGCAGATGGCAATTTTGGTTTACCTTTCTGCAGATAAAATTTTATTGGAATATTTTATTTCGCCTGCTTCTGTGGCTTATTATGATCAAGCAGAAAAAATCATAAAAATTCCTCTTTCCTTTATAACGGTATTGAGTACGGTTATGATGCCCCGGCTGGCTAATCAGTTTGCCAGTCACAATGTAGATAACATTAAGGAATATCTTTCAAAAACGATTCAATTCTCTTCAATGCTGGCTTTTCCTATGATGCTTGGAATTATGGGGATTGCTTCTAACTTGATTCCTTGGTTTTTGGGAAAAGAGTTTTTGCCTGTTATTCCAGTTATTTGGGCTTTGGCTCCGCTAGTCATTTTCGCATCTATGGTAGGTATTTCAGGAGATCAGTATTTAGTGGCTACTGGTCAGACGCGGGTACTCACGTTATCATATGTCATAGCGGCATTGGTAAATGTTTTAGTCAATATAGTTTTAATTCCTCGATATGCTGAAGTAGGGGCTGCCATTGCTACAATTTGTGCTTATGGGGTTATCCTAATTATCCAGTATAAAGTCTTGCTTCAAAGAACCTCATTGTTAAATAGTCTCCTTAATTCTTTTAAATATTTATGGAAATCTCTTCCCATGTTGCTGGTGGTATTATATTTAGCAAAAGTAATGCCTGCAACCCATACAACAACTTTAATACAAATTTTGGCTGGTGGATTATTATATGGGATAGTTTTAATAATATCAAAGGATAAAATGGCTTTGCTCTTGATAGAATCATTTTCAAAAATGATGGATAAATTAAAATTAAGAAGAAAGAATAGTAGGTAAGAAGTTGGTGATTTGTTATGGACGTGATTAAGAAGTTAATAAGATATATTTCAGACAGTAATTATCGTTTGGTGATAAATACCAGTCGATTAGGGATGAATAGAGATGTTCCTGATGAAGAGTATTTAAAAAGAGCTTTCAAAGCTTTTCATGGCTATGAACCCGATTTGAAACATCCTAAAACTTTAAATGAAAAAATGCAATGGCTGAAACTCCATGATCGGAAAGACATATATACCGTCATGGTAGATAAATATGAGGCTAAAAAATATGTAAGTAAACTTATTGGAGAACAATATATTATTCCTACATTGGGAGTCTGGGAATATTTTGATGACATAGATTTTTCACAGCTTCCGGCTTCGTTTGTCCTGAAATGTACTCATGACAGTGGAAGTGTAGTATTGGTTAAAGATAAGAACCATTGGGATAAAGAAGTTGCCAAAAAGAAACTGGAGCGAGGGCTTGCTAGGAATTATTATTGGTCCGGCAGGGAATGGCCGTATAAAAATGTAAAGCCTAGAATTATCGCAGAGAAGCTGGTAGATTTAAACCCAACTGATTATAAGTGGATTTGCATCAATGGAGAACCTAAAGTATTATGTATATGTATGGATAGACAAAAAAATACATTGACATTTGACTACTTTGATATGGACTTCAATCACCTGCCTTTTGAATGGGTCCATCCCAGTTGCGGAAATAAGAAGATAAAGCGTCCCGAGAAATTTGATGAGATGAAGGATTTAGCAAAGCAACTATCTGCAGATATTCCAGAGGTGAGGGTTGATTTTTATGATATAGATGGAGAAATTTATTTTGGAGAGTTAACTTTTTACCACGAGAGTGGTTTTGCTCCCTTTTATCCTAAAGAGTGGGATTACAAATTGGGACAATTGTTAGACTTGAAAAACATAAAGCACACTTGATTTAAAATGGTGGACTTTCTGCTTAAGAATAAAATTTATAAGGAGAGGAAAGAATGTCAAAAATAAACATTGTAGTAGCCGGTACAGGCTATGTAGGTCTGTCTTTGGCAACACTTTTGGCACAGCATCATCATGTGACTGCAGTGGATATCGTTCCGGAAAAAGTTGAATTGGTCAATCACCGGAAATCACCTATCCAAGATGAATATATTGAAAAATATCTGTCTGAAAAAAATCTGGATTTGACGGCTACCACGGATGCAGCCAGGGCATACAAGAATGCAAACTTTGTTATCATTGCAACCCCTACTAACTACGATCCTCAGAAGAATTTTTTTGATACTTCTTCTGTAGAAGCAGTTATCAGACTGGTAAAAGAATCCAATCCTAATGCCATAATGGTAATCAAATCTACGGTTCCTGTAGGATACACTATGCAGGTCCGGGAAAAAATGGGGAGTAGGAATATTCTTTTCAGTCCTGAATTCCTGCGGGAAAGCAAGGCTCTATATGACAATCTGTACCCCAGCCGTATCATCGTGGGGATGGATCCAGATGATGAGCACCTGGTACAGGCAGCACGCACATTTGCTGGTCTGCTACAGGAAGGGGCCATTAAAAAAGATATCCCGACCCGCTTCATGGGATTTACCGAAGCCGAGGCGGTCAAATTGTTTGCCAATACCTACTTGGCTATGCGGGTTTCTTATTTCAACGAACTGGATACCTATGCGGAAGTCAAAGGATTGAGCACCCAGGAAATCATCGATGGTGTTTGTCTGGATCCACGTATTGGAGAGTTTTACAACAATCCCTCTTTTGGCTATGGTGGATATTGCTTGCCCAAAGATACCAAGCAGCTGTTGGCCAACTATGCAGATGTTCCCGAAACCATTATCAAGGCTATTGTGGATTCCAATAGGACCCGAAAAGATTTCATTGCAGACCGGGTTTTGGAAATGGCCGGCTACTATCACGACAACAGCAAATATGATCCATCCAAGGAACAGACTATAACCATCGGCATCTATCGCCTGACCATGAAATCCAACTCCGATAATTTCCGTCAAAGCTCTATCCAGGGCGTTATGAAACGAATCAAAGCCAAAGGGGCCCAAATTATTATTTATGAACCCACACTGGAAAATGGAACGACCTTCTTTGGCAGTGAAGTGGTCAATGATTTGGATAAGTTTAAAGCCGAGAGTCACAGTATCATTGCCAACAGGTATAATCACTGTTTGGATGATGTAAGAGAGAAGGTTTATACCAGGGATTTGTTTGGGAGAGATTGAGGAAAAGGGAATGCCACCGCTGGGATGAGCGGTGGCGGTTCTTTTTGTAATAGGGATATTGACAATACACAGGATTTCCCACAGATCTAATTTTAGCTATGATATAATATTTACATAAATTTAATTAGGCAAGTAGGAAAATAAAACCGGTAGTCCTTATTATATTTTGAACCAATGGCTCTGGAAGTTGTAAGAATTAGAATTCCATATCGCTATAAAATATCAAATATTAATTGGACAGATTGTACAATGACAATATTGCACAGCTAGGAGGGATAATATGGCCTTGAAAAAAGCTATGAAAGAAATTGAACAAAATGAAATGAAAAAAGATTACAAGAACAAATATAATAATCTTGCCCCTATAAATACTTTATCACAGGATGATGTCTATATTCAGGCTTTAAATTGGGCTTTTAATGATTCCTCAATTAAAAATATTGCATTAACCGGGCCATATGGAGCCGGTAAAAGCAGTATTTTACTTTCTTTTTTGAAACAATATGACAACATAAGAAAAAATACATTGACCATATCTTTGGCAAGCTTTATCGATAAGTTACAGGAGAATCAAGATAAGAATTCTACTGAAGATAAGACTATCAGACTCGATATTGATGAGATTGAAAAAAGTATTTTAAAGCAACTTTTTTATAAAGTGGATCCTTTAAAAATACCACAAAGCCGTTTTCATCGAATCCGTATAGTAAAAGATGAGGACATTTTCTTTAATATTGTGAGTGTATTTATTTTTCTCTTTTTCTGTATTTACTTTTTTTGGCCTCAAAAATTTAATTATTTAACCAAATCAATTTATTATGGATATTACCGTATTTTTCCCGCTTTATGCAAAAATCTAATTAACATATTTTCCTTTGTTACCTTTATTGGCCTTATTTTAGCAGGAATCTGTTTAGTAAAAAAATAGTAAAATGGATAGTAATATCTTTTCATCTGAAAAGAGTAACCATTCAAGGTTCAATTCAAGCAGAAACAGGAAATGATGAAGAGTCCGTATTTGATAAAAATATGGATGAAATTATTTATTTTTTTGAGAGTACCCAATATACTACTATATTTTTTGAAGACCTCGATCGTCTGCAAAATAACAGATTGTTTGTGCACCTAAGGTCTCTTAATAATATGTTGAACCAATGCGATGTTTTAGAACAGCCGATTCGGTTTGTGTATGCTGTTAAAGATGATATTTTTGAAAAAGAAGACCGTACTAAATTCTTTGAATTTATTTTACCGGTGATTCCTATTATTAATGCTACGAATTCAGGGGAAGTGATTCGCCAATGGGTAACAGAGCGCAATTATGGAAAATTTTTTGATGAAGATTTTATTGATGATATTGCTCCGTATATTGATGATATGCGTGTGCTTCAAAATATTTTTAATGAATATGAGATTTATAAAGATCAAATTATCAATAGGACTGGATTGTATTTAGAGAAAAAGAAATTGTTTTCGATTATCGCATTTAAAAATATATATCCATCTGACTTTTCCGATTTACAGGATGAGAAAGGGATAGTAAAGGAAGCCTTTTCAGAAAAAGAAAAAATCATTAAGAAAAAAATACAAGAGTTAAATGATTTGCTTGAAAAAGAAGAAGTAACATTTAAAAATTTAAAAAATGATGAGTTAAAAAGTGTAAATGCGATTAAAAGTGCAATGCTTGCTGATTTTACAGATTGGAAGGGAATTGCTACGGAGATTTACGTCTTCTCATGGAAAGATAATGAAACCTCGTCTGATTCTTCATCATTTGATTTTAAAGAGATCATGAATGCAAATTTTGATTTGAGGGAATTAAAAAATATTAATGGATGTGAAATACATTATTATCAAGGTAAACTTTCACAAAATTCTCTTTATGAAAAAGTTGAAAAGTATTATCCAGTATGGCAGCGTCATTATAAGTATGATGGAAAGATAGAAGAACTTAAACTTGAAATCAATGTTACACGTGAGAAAATAAAAAAATGCCGTAATATGACAATGAAAGAGCTTTTAGACAGTGAAGAAAATGATGTTTTTCCTGAAAAAATCAAGGAAAATAAACTGTTGGTATTTTTGCTGCGTAATGGTTATTTGGATGAGACATATGCCTCTTATATCAACTATTTCCAGGCAAACAGTACAACTTATGACGATAGAAATTTCATTTTGTCGGTGAAGAATAGGGAATCTTTGCCTTTTAACTACAGATTGGCCAAAATCTCTCAAGTCATTAAAAAATTAAAGCTTGGAGATTTTGACTATCCGGCAGTGTATAATTTTGATTTACTTAATGAAATGCTCCTGCACGTAGAATCCTACAAAGAGAAGATTGAAGAATTTATGAAACAATTGGGGAGAGATGATAAGAACAGATGGAATTTTATAGATGAATTTGTTGAGAATACTTCATCACAAGCTCTTTTTATAAAATATTTAGCACATTATTGGCCGAACATGTGGAATTATATTTTTGAATCCTCGTTATTAGAGCAGCGTAAGATATTTTACTTGAAGTTACTAATTGATGATGCTAATGTTGATGATCTTTGTCTCATGGATAAATCTGGTTCATTAAGCACGTATTTTAGAGAAACTCATGATATTTTACAGAAGCTTCATGATGTTGATGAAGAAAAATTGATTGATTTAATGGATCAGCTGCAAATTCAATTTAACCAAACCGAGTTGAATGGGGTCAGAGAAAAGCTGGTAGATCATATCATACAGCAACGAATGTATCTTCTGAATCCATATATGCTGAATCAGATTATTTCCTGGAAGTTTCCACAAAAGGAAAATGCAGCATTGAAAGAAAATTATACGGTAATCTTAGCTTCAGATATAGGCCCCGTACTGGAATACATAGATGAGAATATTGAAGAATACGTAAGAAAAGTTACTCTAGCAAAAGAAAATACCCAGGAAAGTAATAAAGCGGTGGTTGGGTTATTAACTAAGACTATTGAGAATAAGGAACTTTGCTGTGATGTTATCAGGCACGAGGAGAAAATAAAGTTTAACGATTTGGCAGATTGTAATATTGAACAGATGGAAAAACATAAAGATTCCGTAAAGGCAATTTGGGATCTTATCTTGGAAGAAAATAAAGTCGCAGCTTCCTGGAATAATGTTCTAGTCTACTGGAAATACTTTGGAGTCACTAAAAATCTGGTTTCTTTTGTTGGTGTAAATTGTGCAAAGTTAGACAAATTGGATAATGAAGATGATAATTTGAAATTCGTTATTCAATTCATTAAGTCAGATTTGGTTGATGCTTCTTTGTTGAAAAAAATAAACCTCGGCTTAGTCTTTACAGATGCAGAAGATATTATTAAGGGAGTTCCCAAGGATAAAGTTAAAGTTTTGTTAGAAAAAGGTGTTATCCCATTTACGTTAGATAACTTATATTTACTGCATGATAATTTTGATGATGAAGAAATAGTGGCTAAATTTATTATCGCTCATCAAGATTTGTTCTTTAGCAAAATTTCTAAAGGCAGTGCATTGGTAGATTATCTTTTGGAATATCAAAATTTAATTTTAAACTTGATTTGTCAAGATGAAATCAGTACTGAAAATAAAAATAAATTGATTGCATCAATAGATGCAGGTACTATTGATTTAAAAATTGCAGTAAAGATAATTGAGCTGAAGTTAAAAATTGATAGAGAGCAATTTCATGAGATGTGGAATCAAATTAATCAAGCTGATCAAGTCAATCAAGAACTAAGAATTAAGTTATTGTACCAGTATGCTGAATTGCTAACAGCCAATGATTTCCAAGATATTTTCCAACAGCTAAAAGATCAGAATCCTGCTTTTGAGAAGTTGGCTCAACGTGAGGCAAGAAAGCTAGTAAAACTTCCCAATACACCTGATAATAGGAAACTGGCGAATTGTCTAGTGAAAGTGAAATATATTACTCCTTGGAACGAGAGTGATACTGAAATTGAAATGCGAATAAAGAAAGTACAATGATTTAAGTTGTGCTAAGGTGATGGGACAGTTTAACCATGGAAAGTTGAGGGAAAACGGCCAAATAATTAAATCAGGTGGGGTTTAATTCTGAAAGCTGCAATAATAGTGTTGAATGGGTTGTTTCTTATTTGGAGAGTTCGAGGAAGAAGGGAGATATCAGGGATTTGTTCTGGAGAGGTTGAAAAGGAAAAATGCCATTACTGTGATGGGCGGTGGCATTTTTCTTTAATGACATAAATACTAACAATATACCGGATTGTCCACAGAAGGACGTTTTCTCGTGATATAATGAGTAAAGATATTTTAATATACAGAAACGAGCTTGGAGAATTGATTCCCTCCATATGAAAATTATGAATTTTTTGGAGGGCATTATAAATGGACATACAGGAGAACGTGAACTATTATGAGTAATGTTGAACCCTATTTGAAGTTAATTAGTCATGACTTGGAAGAGCATCATGCAGCTCTTTTTGTTGGAGCCGGAATGGGGCGTAATGCCGATAAAATAAATACTAGTGTTCCTGATATGCCCTTATGGTCTGATTTGTCGAAGGTTGTCTCCGTGGCTTTCGTTAATCGAAGATCCAAAGGAATTTGCAGATGTTAGAAATGTATTTAACTAAATTAAGCTGCTGGAATTAAGGTAAAAGGAAAACTGCCACCGCTGTGATGGGCGGTGGCAGTTTCTTTTTAGTTATTTGGCTTTGCATGAGCTTTTGCTTTCTCCTAAAAAGTTTGGTATCCTATAGATGACGAACAGATGTTCATGTGACAAATGATATTTATAAAATTAAAAATCATAAATGAAATGGGAGGTATATATAGTGGTTCCTGAAAGAGTGGAAGGATTATCAGTGCATGCAGTAACGCAACTTTTTCTTACAACAGGGCTAATTGATGTTTCAGATATTAAAAGTAACGATAAAACTCCATCTTGGGATGGGTCTATCACTTTATATAATGATGAATCGAGAAAGAAAGATAACATATATGGAAGAGCTGATATTCAGATAAAAGGACACGAAGTAAAAAAAGATGAACTATCAAAAGAAAGCATACAAGAAACTGTGAGCGTCGCAGATCTCAAAAATTATATTAAGAAAGGAGGGGTATTGTACTTTATAGTGAACTTGACTGAATTTGGTAATAGCGTTTATTGTATTGAACTGTTACCCATTGTTATTGAAGAATTGATGACTGGAAAGGATAATCAGAATACTATTACAATTAAAACTGGAAAAATAGATGGTGATAAAAAAAGCGTTGTGGATTTTGTTGAAAGATTTATTTTTAACAGTCGGCTTCAACGCAGTTTTTATACCAGTGAAAGCAGCCGTTTAAAAGTAGAAGAAGTCGAACTGCATCATGGTCCGTTTATGCTGAGCCCTTTAAAACAGGATATTTTAAAAAGTCCTATTCCAGCAGTTTTATATAGAGATTGTGGTGAATATTATGTGCCTTTACGTATGGCGAATATTATAAAAATAAGAGGCTTATGTATTGATTCAGATGTTTAAATCTTTGATCGAAATGAAGCACAAGTAGTATTACCTGACAAAAAACTTATACTGGGAAAAGGTATTGAAATTTATGAGGATGAAAATTTTAGAACGAAGATATCATACTGTATTCGAGGAAAATGCGAGGAAATGGCTAAATGCCTCAATGCAATGTTGATTTTAGGAGAAAAACATGAGTTAAAAATAGGCGATAATATTATTGAAACGCATGTTTCCTTCAGCGCAGAAGTAGAAAACAGACTGAAAGAACAAATAAGCATTTTACAACGAATTGCTGAACTTTTGAAAAGGCTGCATGTAAAGAAAGAGTACGATTTAAGTACCTGGTCGGAAAAGGATTTTGATCATATCCTTTTTTTAGCTGAGAGCATCTTGCATGGTTATGAGATTGAATGTAAAAAAGAAAATGGGTTCTCTTTTGCTAAATTGGTTGTAGGTCCTTTTTGCTTTGGCTTAATTAGAGCGGTTAAAGATGGAAAAATGAAGTTCTTTGACTTTTTTCATTTTGAGGGTTTTCAGCTTACCTTGTCAGTTGGGAAAAAAGCAGAACGAGGGAGTGTATTTACTTATTTGAAAGAAGAAGATTTTTTGAGTTGGGATAATATCGATTATGAAGAGATGGAAAATGATTTACTAAAATATCCTAATCCTTTCAATTTCCACAGAGTACGCAATGTATTATATGAGATGCTGAAAGCTTATGATCAAAATAGAAATCAGGAGCTGATCAAAATAGCCTATACTGTATCGGAAAAACTTCTTTCTCAAGAAAAGATGGGAGATAATGAATTTATCTATTTCCAGGCAAAAAAGCGCTTTGATAGGCTGTCCACTCAGGATATAGGACGGTTGGTAGAGATACGTGATTGTGTTCATAGGATTCAGGAGAAATGTGCAATTGAGATTCTTTTGGGCAATAAACAATCTGCTGAAATTTATTTTAATAAGATGAATGAAGCGGATAAAGAAATCTTCAAGAGGAATCCTATATATAATTTATTGGAGGAAAAGGTAAGTGATAAACAAGAAAAAGCTTGAAATGAAAGGGCGTCACTGTTAGAGTTGGGCTAAAAACGCCAATATCAGCCGAATAAAAAAAGCCAAATTTCCTGGAGATATTTTAAACTAAATGCAACCAGGCAGATGCTCTCAAAAATTATGTGGGATGGGGAATTTATGGTGTGGTTATTTCAACTGGCTCTAATATTAGAAAATCATTTGGCAAAAATGTTAAAATTTATAAGTAAAATGTTTTTGGAAATCATAGGAGGAGTACCGTTATATTCTATTATGACGGTCCGGAACTGGGAAAAGGAATTTGATATCTGAGATGATGACGTACTTTTGTGGATTAACAGTAGAATTTTGGGCTGCGGTTGCTGGAATTTTATCACTTTTACTATCTATTATTCTCGCAGTGTACAACTATCAGAAAAATAAACATAAAGCAAATACTGAATTAAATACTGAATTAAATGCATTAATTTCTGCTTTGATAGGCTTCATCGATTTTGTTCAGAATACCTTTTTCCACAATACAGCTACGTTGGAGGACTGCTTAAATATTGTCAAGAAGATCAAATCACTTGATAAAAATATATTGGATTGCAATAAAAAATATTTTTATAATGACGAATATGATGAAAAAGTATTGCAAAAAACGACTGCATTTATTCAACAATATGCTGCTTGGAAAGGATATCATTGTGCAATAGATTTGGATGTCTTTTCAGAGATGAATTTTATTATTGCACTGCAAAGTTCCGCAATCGAAACGATTTCAGCAATTTCCTCAGCGTATAAAGGAAAAAATAATAGAATTTCCAGCCTGATTACGGATGATAATAGGGCTGTCATGAAGCATATAGATGAACAGAATAAGATAAAGGCAGATTGTTTCAGGGCAGTAGAAAATAACCTGTATTTTATTGAAAATCAACACCCATTAATTACGCTATATAAAATTAAAGAAAAACAAGAATTTCCGCTTTCAAATTTGATTGCAGCTTGTTATAAAGTCATTGCACAGGGAAAATTTTTCTATCCTTTAAATCAAAAGGAGTATTTGGGTACTTGTTTGTTTTTTTTTAATTCCGAGATTACTACAGCTAAATTTTATGATGATAAGTATGGAAACCATGAATATTGCTTTATCAATGAAAAAGGCGAGAAAATGGAAATTGATAAGATATTTAATTTGTTACATTTTATTGCTAATAATGAATGAGAGCCTAGGGAACTGCGGCCTTGCTAATTTTCCTTGCAATAGCATATAGAGATAAAAAATTTGCTCCCGAAATGAATTTCGGGAGCAAATTGCAAAAGGCAGGCTGAATCAGCGTCTGAGCCGTCTTAAAGGGGGGATGGGGCCGCTGGCGTGAATTGGTGCGGGCAGCACGTTGGGCGGCACCCTACATTGACGGAGAACGGACAACGCCTCACGCTAAACGTCTCACGTCTCACGCCGAAGGAGGAAATCCACTAGTGGATTCCTTTGAATGGAAACGCAGCCTGAAGGCTGCTAACCCACCACCCATGCTGGCGCATGGATACCCCAGCTACGGCATAAGCGACCTCGCTATCCGCTAAAGCGGATGCTTCCTGCTTACGCCCTTGTAAAGGGCGGAGATATAATTATAGGTTCAGCATAAAAGAAAGGCGTTCTTCATCAAGCACTTTTCCCCATTGTCATCATGGAAAATTCCCCATTTTCACCAGGGTTCTAGCGTCGGGTTAATTTGACCAAGTAGAGTCGGGTTAAAATGACCAATTTCAGTCGGATTAAAACAGCCAATTTGCCTGGAGAGATTTTAAATGGAATGTGGCCAGGCAGCTGCTTTCCAAGATCATATAGGATGGGGGAAGTATGGTGTGGCGACTTGGTTGGGCTGAAAATGGCGATTTCAGATGGGCCCTAATAATAGTGATTAGGTGGTTAAGTGGATAAGTGGCTAGGTGATTTGGGGTCGTTGAGCCGATTTGCTTATCGAGAGTCTGTATAGAGGTTTTTTAGTAGGGAAAATTTTAAAATATCAACTTACTTTATCAATTGATTCAAGAATACCTGTTCGGAGTTTACAAAATGAGAGAACTTTGTTAGAATAATTAAATGGAACAGTATAAGCATTTTTCATGATTTCAGGAGCCAGCAATGTTCAAAGAAACAGTCTATCATGGAACAATACAGCAAAAAGCTGACGCTATAGTAAAAGAGGGATTCATAGAAAGCAGTAAAGATATTGAATGGCTTGGTACAGGAATCTATTTTTTTGCCAAGCGGGAAGATGCTGAATTGTGGGCAGAAAATGAGGCTGCGAAGAAAAAGAATAAAGTAACAAAACCGTGTCTTCTGCAAGCTAATATCTTTTGTAATGATGACGAATTTCTTGACTTGGATATAGAAGAGAATATGGCTGAAATGGAAAGAACAATTCTTCCATTTTTGGAAAAAGGAGAAGAAGGACATCCTGTTATTAATGGCGACAATAGCGGTGTAAAACTGCGATGCCTAGCATGCAATTTCTACAAGAAATTGAAAGGAATAAAAATTTTGGCCTATTCTTTTCCTAAAAGAATCATGGTTAATAAACTTGGGTTTCGTGTTTGTTTGAAACAAAGACAATATGCTGTGAGCAGTAATAAAAATATTGGGGAAGTGAAAAAAGTTTCGATAGGAGGCAGTCGAAATGAAAAACAGTGATCTTAACGCATTATTAAAAGAATGCTGTTTGGAATTGGGCATTGAATGGGTAGATGAACCGGGTCCTGCTGTGATAGATGGGCAAAAGGCAGACGAGTATTTCAAAGATCATACCATTTTTCCTGATACGAAGGATATTGCTTTAGTTTTGGAATATCCTGACGGAAATGATGGGAATGAGATGGATTCAGATTTGCCTGTTGATATTTTAGTAGATACTACAGATGAAATTTTAAAGGCCGCATAGAAGGAGACAATATGGATTTTCAGGAAAAACAGCTAAGCAGTTTGCAGATGCAGCATTTGCATGTCAAGGATATAAAGTTCTCTGCAACTGGAAAAGAACCAGTTCGACCTACTAAAATGAATGTTGCATTTCATGTGGATAAAAATGTCCAATCTGACAGTAAAATGGCAGTGGAATTAAGTTGTGATATTGATATTCCCGAAATTGCTCAAATGCAAGTAAAATTAGCTGCTGATTTTGAGACAGATGGGAATGTTCCAGTTGAAAGCATGCTAAAAAATGCGATTGCCATCATGTTTCCATTCTTAAGAAGTCAAGTTACCTTGGTTACATCACAACCAAATTTCAGACCGATCATATTACCAATTATTAATATTAATAATCTGGTAAAATAACCAGGAAAGCCCTTTAAAGCTGGAATATCATTTTCCATCTTTAAAGGGCTTTCTTTTATTTTTTAGGAATCAGGTGATTGCCGAACGAATGAATACAGACCACTAGGCGGCCTGGTGGCGGGCCGTCCGTTGGGCGGCACCCTACAGGGATGGAGAATTTTCGATAGAACAGCATGTGTTCGACAGAAAAGGTGCGGGGGGGGGCGGGACGCCCGGCAGGCGGTTGGCATTTTTCAGTTTTCTTTCCTCCGACTCGTTCCCGGGGCGCAAGAAGGTTCCAGATGCGCGAAAGTGGGAATTTTTGAAAGTGGCATAGTGATGTGACCCCAAAAAGTTAGACCTTAGTAACGAGATGGTTTTTACTGTCTCG
>OGYQ01000851.1_pt1 | contig 22654 bp, 16 predicted proteins | sample 1576641 | NCBI WGS metagenome assembly OGYQ01 (sample SAMEA3541476, study PRJEB24748) | human gut metagenome | biome: human gut; feature: human-associated habitat; material: faeces | place: China | collected 2012 | reverse complement strand
TGAGTTTATCACTGTGCTTGGAAGCTGTCTGTACGCAGCATCATTCGCAGTATTTGTTATCCTTGCGCTGAAAATGAAGTGTACAGGGGAATATTTTGAAGACGCAATGACATTTGCGGACGATTATCAGAAGGCACTTGACCGCAAAAAGAAGGGAGATACCACCATTGTCGGAAAGAAGACAAAGCTGCGCCGCGCAACCATACGTTATCAGGGGGCCGGCGCCAGGGCTGTTTTTTACCGCCAGCTTCTTGAATATAAGAAATGCCGGTTCTTCATCTTCGGATGGCGAACGCTGTGCTCGCTGGTGGTCGGATGCGGAGCTGCAGTGCTGCTCTGGATGGGAAAACTTTCCATCACCGGCGTTGGAAGATACTATGCGGTTCCGGGAATTATCGCATATCTGGGATTTATCTTGAGCAGCATCGGAGGCAAGTGGGAAAAGGAGCTGGAGAATCCGTATATTTTCCTGATTCCCGATACACCGCTTAAGAAGCTGTGGTATGCTACCGTACTTGATCATATTCGTTCCGCTGCGGACGGACTGCTTATCGGAGCTCCCATCGTGATCAGCCTGGGATTGCCGTGGTGGTATATTGTGATCTTTTCACTCTTTTCATCACTGATGCAGGCTGCCCGTCTGTACGGAGATACCATGGCAAATGCTCTGATCGGAAATAGTCTGGGAACCGTAGCGCGTCAGTTTATGAACATGGGAATTACGCTTCTTATCATAGGAATTGTAATCCCCGTAATTCTCATCGTTCACATTATAACCGGTCCCACACTTGCACTTCTTGCCGGCTGTCTTTACTTTGCCATCGCAGCAGCAGCGCTGATGGCAGGAGGATCGATGTGCTTTGTGAGAATGGAGATGAGAGAGTAGAAAGTAGAAAGAATGGGGGTGTCGGATAAATCCGATTTTGAACCCCTAATACTTCAAGAGGAGACCCTCCTGTAAGATTCAGGCTTTTTCAAAGCCTTGAACCAAAGCAGGAGGGTCTCCTCTTTTCCATATTTCTTATTTTAGGGCGCACTTATCCCCTGGCTGGATTTTTCGACCCTCTTTTCTGTCTAAGCTGTCTTCTGCTCCTTTTTTCCTTCGTATTTTTTGATTTCTTCATGCACAAAACGGTGGTATTTGTTGATGTTCCGACCGATTGCGTACAGCATAAACTCTTTATATACTTTTTCCTGGGAACGGTAGTTGAACCGCCGGAAGTTTTCGTTCTCCTTGATGTCTCCAAAATGTCCTTCCGTCTGTATGGATCGGATCTGACGGTTCAGAATCCCTTTCTCACTCTGGATATTCTGATGAGATTCTTCTTTCAGTTCTTCCCACTGTTCATTGATCTTCATCACTTTGTTCCGGTTCGGATTTTTCTGTGCATGGTATTGATTCAGACATCTGGATTTGTGCTCACAGCCGCTGCAGTCGACACATCCATACACTTCGATCGTCTGCGTATATCCATCCTGCTCTTTCTCTTCTGTCCGCATATGCCGCAGTTCCCTCCCGTCGTGGCAGATATAATAATGTTCGTTCTCAAAGACCTCATACCTCATGTTGTAATACTTTCCGATATCTTCCTGATATGCACGGGTCTTTCTCTTTTCGTGTTCCTGAAGCTTGATATAGCTGGTGATCCCCTTCTTTTTCAGATACATCAGGTTCTTTTCACTGCAGTAACCGCTGTCAGCAGTCACTTCTTTCAGGCTGTCTTCTCCGAATGCTTTCCTGTGTTTTTCCAGCACCGGGATCAGCGTGTTGTAATCTGTCCGGTCGTTACTGACATATCCATGAACAATAAAATAGTTCTCTACCGCGATCTGGACATTATAGGCAGGCTTGAGTTGGCCATTGAGCATATGATCCTCTTTCATCCTCATAAAGGTTGCTTCCAAATCCGTTTTGGAATAGCTGTTCCTGTCTTTTCCCATGATCTCAAAGCAGTCTTTATAGTCCATCAGACGCTTCCCGCATTCCTCCAGCTCTTCATATAGTTTCTGGATCTCCGGTTTGTGCTTTCCTTTTCCCTGAACAAACTCAATTCCTTCTCCCTGTGCAATCCGGGTCAGATTTTTCTGCAACTTCAGGATTTCAAGCGGAGAACAGTTGTCGATCTCCAGGATCGTGTTATTGGCAAGCTTTTTATGTTTGGTCAGCTTCCGCTTCCGGTTTTCTTCAATCACGCGCCGCACCTTTTCCATCCCCTCAATTACAAACATCACGGCATCCCCAAGGTCGTATTTCGGACCGTATCCATTCTCATGCAGGAACGCATTATACTTTGCATAAAGGGCATCTATGGTATCCAGCAGCCCGGCCAGATGGTAATTGAGTGTTCCGCGCCAGACAAACGTATACCGGTTTGCATTCGCTTCGATTTTTGTACCGTCAATAAAAAGTTCTTTCAGCGTAAGCAATCCTTCTTTTTTCAGGCGCCGCAGAAACTGGTAATTCAGTTCGTCAAGAACTTCCCCTGTCAGTTTTTTCCCTTTAAAATCATAGAAGGCATCCCGCCTCGGTTTCTGCCCCTTCGTCAGCCAGATAAAGGCCAGATCCCTTTTGCACAATTCTACGATACGGTCAACAGCTCTCACCCCACGCATGTTTGCATAGGTAACGACAGCATACATCATAATCGGATTGTACCCGGTTCTTCCCTTATCTGAATAACAGGCCAGCAGGCCCGAAAAATCTAAATCCTCCATCACTTTTTTCAGGGTATAGACAGGATCGTCGTCAGGTAAATGCAATTCGAAGAAACTGAAGTTAATTTTCTGTTGCCCAAACTCAAAAAAATCGTTATAATAATCTTGTTTTAGCATAGTTCCATTATAACATGGAACGGAGAGGAAGATGGTTGTCGTTAGCCATCTTTTTCTCTTTTTAGAGGATAAATTTCAGGGGCAGATGTGACTCATGCGAGTCACGTCTGCCCCTGATTTAGACTATCTATTTCCCGACAGCCCCTTCTATTTTGTCTTTTCGGCAATTTCTTTTTCCTTCCGGCTCAGCATGGGCCACACGGTCAGCAGCATGGTGACGAAGCAGGCCGTGCCGCCAACCACATTGGAGATAGGCTCTGCCAGGAACACGCCGTCCGTGCCAAGGCCGCCTACGGCCGGAAGCAGCAGGGTGAGCGGGATCACGATGATCACCTTCCGGAACAGGGAGAAGAAGACGGCCTGCTTTGAGCGGCCGAGAGCCACGGCTGTGGACTGACCGGCAAACTGTAGGGACATCATAAAAATGCCGGCAAAGTAGATGCGCATGGCCGGCACACCCTTCTCGATGAGCTCCGGGTCACTGTTGAAGAGGTGAATGAAAAAGTGGGGGAAGAAAAACAAAAGGGCCCAGGCAAAAAAGGAAAATACAATACACGCCCAGGAGGTGAATTTGATCGCCGATTTTACCCGTTTGTATTCCCCGGCGCCGTAGTTGAAGCTCATGACAGGCTGGGCGCCGTTTGTCAGCCCGTTGGCGGGCATGGTGATGATCTCACGCACGGAGTTGATGACCGTCATGATGCCCACGTACAGGTCGCCGCCGTAGCGCTGCAGGGTGGCATTGCACATGATCTGGACAGAGCCGTTTGTGATGGACATGATAAAGCCGGACAGTCCCAGTCCGGTAATTTTCTTTATGACAGCCGGCTCCGGTTTCATGTAAGCGGGCGACAGAGTGATCACCGCCTTCTTCCCGGTGAGGAAATGGAAGACCCACACAGCGGAGACGAACTGGGAGATGATGGTGGCCAGCGCGGCTCCCCGGACGCCCATGCCGAACACAAAGATAAAAAGAGGGTCAAGGACCAGGTTCAGCACAGCTCCGATGGATACGGAGAGCATTCCTGTGACTCCGAACCCCTGGGCGTTGATAAAGTTGTTCATGCCAAGGCTTACCATCACAAAGAGAGTGCCGCACAGGTAGATGGTAAGATAGGCATCCGCATAGGGGTAAGTCACATCGCTGGCGCCAAAAAGATACATCAGCGGACGACGGAAAACATAGCACAGGACAGCCAGGATCAGGCCGCTTACAAGAAGCATGGTAAAGGAGTTTGCCATGATCTTTTTTGCCTTTTCCGTCTCGCCGCCGCCCCTTGCAATGGAAAAAAGAGGAGCGCCGCCTGTGCCGAACAGGTTGGCGAAGGCAGTGATGATGGTGATGACAGGGAGCGTGAGACCGATCCCTGTCAGTGCCTCCGTGGATGTATGGGGGATGTGGCCGATGTAGATCCGGTCCACCACATTATATAAGACGTTGATGAGCTGCGCGCAGGTCATGGGGACGGCGAGCCTAAGGATATTTCCGGCCACGCTCCCCTTGCTGAAATCGCTTGTATTCTGTGCTGTATGCTGCATGAGATCACCTTCTGCTGTGTAAAATTTCTGTAAATAGTATAGACTTTTTTGAGATTGTTTTCAAGATTGGCACATATACATAAAAGAGATGTAAAAGAGCTGTGAGCAGTGGAAAGAGGGATGTTGATGGAAATATTTATGATCATCTCAAATATGATCATCCCTGTGGTGATACTGGGGGTCGTCTGCTTTGGGGTGTCCAGGCGGGTGCAGGTGTACGATGCGTTTATCGAGGGGGCAAACAGCGGATTTCACATTGTGGTGAAGATCATGCCTACCATGGTGGCGCTGATGATCGCGGTGGGTATCCTGAGAGCGTCGGGATTTCTGGATATGCTGGCCTCTCAGCTCGGGAGGATGACAGACTATATTGGATTTCCGGGAGAGCTGGTGCCGCTCACTGTCGTGAAAATGTTTTCCTCCTCGGCGGCCACCGGGCTTCTTCTGGATATTTTCAAGGAATTTGGCACAGACACCTACATAGGGCTTGTGGCTTCCATCAGCATGTCCTGCACGGAGACCATTTTCTATACTATGAGCGTGTATTTTATGACGGCAAAGGTGACAAAGACAAGATTTACCCTGGCAGGCGCTCTTATCGCCACATTTGCCGGGCTGGCGGCCAGCGTGGTGCTGGCGGCGGGGATGATGGGATAGGGAGAATTATGTTGAGTTGATCCAGCTTTTGATATTCATTGTAGCCCTTGTAGGTCTATGTTATCAGATCTTCAGAGAAAAAAAGTAGCCGCCACTATCTGACCATAGTGACGACTGTTTAAAATAGTTAATCATTATCGAGGGTAGCCGCTTGTGGTTTCCCTTTTCTGTTATCAATATAACATAATATACTGGAGAAAACAAGCAGGAAAAACGGCATATACTGTTTTCTGATCATCCCCGCAGCGATGCGATGATGCGGTGGGGCTTCAGGAAGAGCTCCAGGGCGTCCAGGATAGAGGGAACGCACAGGTCAGTGGCAGTCATAAGTCTTCCGTACATGCCCTCCTGACCAAGGACAGAGACGGAGAAGGCGGCCTCCCGGCACATGAGAAGATCGTTGCGCCCGTTGCCGATGGCAGCGCAGTTCTCCTTGCCAAGGGAATAGAGGATATTCTGCTTTTCCTGCATGGCGGCGTCGTTTGGGAAGGTCAGTATCTCCACCGGCAGGCCCTCGCACATCTGGCGGGCAGTGCCGTTTGTGTCAGCCGTCAGCACGTAGATCTGGAACAGGTCAGAGAGCTGACGGATCTTGTTAGCAACAGCCTCTGAGATGATGCCGTCCAGGGCGATGGTGCCGTTGTAGTCCAGAAGGAGATATTTCAGGTCCAGTGAAGGATATCCGGGAATTTCTATTTTCATAAGTCTTTTCCTTTCTGTGTAAAGGCCGGGAGTACCGGTGTCTTTGTTCTGAGTTATCCAGGTCTTCCTGGAGGAAGCCTGTGAGAATACCTTAGCATATTTATGGGGAAATATCTATATGTGCAAAGAGAAAGCAGATAAAAATAAAAGTAAAAAAATTAATTTATTTACATATTAAAAGTCTTATGATATCCTGAGAATAGAAGGGAGGGAGTGGTATGGAGAAAGAGCAAAAGCTTCTTTGTAAGTGCTTGGAAATCTTCGGGACGGACGATCCAGAGCAATGGAAGAAAATTATGAAAAAGGCAAAGAAGTACGATGATCTGATGCGCGGAGTCAGGCCGGCAAATCCCAGGGGAGCCGGGAGAAAAGGGCTGAAAGAGGAAAAGGCTGATACTATACGGAGAATGTACCGGAAGGGTGTTTCCGTTGCAAGGATTGCAAGAGAACTGTCTGTCAGCCGTCCTACTGTATATCGGTATGTTGAAGAGATCAGGCGGTGGGAGAGGCATCCCTCTGTTCAGATGCAGCTGGAATATATGTATAAAGACAGGGTGTGTACGGTGATAGATGTGGATTGGAAAAATCAGACGGTCTATGTGGAAAATCGTACGAATCAGCTTCCCCTGACAGCCTTTGGAGTCAACAAAACTCCCGGATGGGAAGAATTTAGGGAGTTTCTGGAGGACAGATGTGTTCCCGGGACAAGGTTTCACTTAAAGGAGCTTCTGAGAGATATGGGTGTCGACTTTTACGATCCCATGCTGATCATAGAAGAGACAAAAGGAAGAATGGCTGAGGACGATCAGTGGATCAGAATACATTACAGGGAGGATGCGTTATGTCAGAATGGATAAAGCTGGATATTCTGAACCGGGATGATCTGAGGGGGCACTCATCAAAGGGAAACCAGCTGAAGGCGAAGGATGGAATATACTGGTATAAGGCAGACTGCATGGGCTATGAAGGGCTGGCGGAAACAGTCGTATCATCTCTTCTGTCCCGGTCGGATATTTTGGCAGCCGTTGACTATGAACCGATGAAAATGGAGTTTAAATCACATGTGTATACCGGATGCAGGAGCAGGAGCTTCTTAATGGAGGGAGAGTCTCTTATCACAGTCGAAAAGCTGATCCGTCTGTACACAGGGAAAAGTGCGGCAAGGACCATGGCTTCTATGGCGGACGTGAAGGAGCGGATCTGTTATTTGGTCAATGCGATCGCAGAGATCACAGGAATGACAGATTTTGGGAAATATCTTACAGCTATGCTGGAGATAGACGCTTTTTTTCTGAATGAGGACAGGCATACCAATAATATTGGGGTAGTCTATCACCCGGAAACCAGACGGTTTCGACATTGCCCTTATTTTGATCATGGACTGGCTTTACTTGCGGATACAATGACTGACTTTCCCTTGGGAGAAGATTTGGAAAAATGCATGGAGAAGATAGAGGCAAAGCCATTTTCAAGGAGTTTTGACGAACAGATGGATGCGGCGGAAGAGCTATATGGACAGCAGGTGCATTTCCGGTTTTCTATAAAAGAGGCAGTGGAGATACTGGAGGGATGCAGACCCTACTACCAAGGGGAGGTGCTGGAACGGGTTAAGCAGATCCTGAGATGGCAGGTGCGGAAATACAGCTATCTTTTCCAGTAAAATCAGCCGCCGCTGTCAGCCTTTTGCGGCGGCTGTGAAAAATGCATTGCAAAGATGTTCCGTTCCTATTTTTTCTCCTTCACCGCCTTCTCCACGATCTCAAATGGCGCAGGCCCTGTGTCCAGCACCGCCTTGTGGAAACGCTTCTGGGAGAAATCCTCTCCCCACTCTTTTACAGCTGTCTTTTTCAGTTCCAGAAATTCCACATACCCGATATAGTATTTCAGATAATTACCGGGATCCCCGATGATGAGGTCGTAGATCTCCCGGATCGTCTCTGTGTCCGTAATGCCGAAACTCCGGAAAAAAGAGACCGTCTCGGTGAGGGACCATCCGTCGTAGTGGATACCCATGTCGGCAAGGGCGTAGAGTCCCAGGATGAGGGAAGCATTTTTCTGCTCCAGGAGAGCTCTGTCTTCATCTATACCGGTGAAGTAGTAGGAGAGCATCTCCACATAGGTGGCCCAGCCCTCCGTGTAGCCGCCAAAGGAGAGGAGACTGCGGATGGGATCCGGATCTGTGGAGGCGTAGTACACGTTCTGGTAGAGATGTCCCGGGTAGCCCTCGTGGGCCAGTGTGGTGAAGAGAGTCAGGTCGTCCGGGAGATGTCCCCGGTTGATGTAGATCACGTTCTCCTGGGAATTGTCCACCGGGGGAACCATGTAGAAGGCAGGGCTTACATATTCAGCCATCTCCTCCTGTACAAATTTAATCTCGGTGGTTACCTCCGGCAGAGAGGGAAAGGACCCGGCTGTCTTTTCTTTCAGGTCTGCCAGGATGGCCTCCGGGCTGCTGTCCGCCAGCGCAAAGGAAGAGTCTTCGCCGGATAGAGGCGCCACGGACTGCATGGCAGACAGATCCTCTGCCATCTGCCTGCGGGTCAGGTTCTGAAGCTGGGGGACTGTGCGGGCGGAGCCGGTGTCCCGCTTCACAATATATTCATAGTATCTTTTTCCGTTCGGATAGTAGCAGAGTCCTCCGTCGTTTGTGCCGGTGTCCTTCAGGGCAGCTATGGCGGCGGCCAGCCGGTTGTAGGCGGGAAATACGCAGTCATAGATGAGATCCCGGTGCTGTGAGATGCAGGCTTCTTTCTGAACAGGGGTCAGATCCGATAGTCCTTCCAGCCTGGAGATGAAGGAAGAAAAAAGGTAATGGCTGTCCCCGAGTGCAGTGAAGGCAGCGCACTCGTCGATAATGTCCTGGGCATTCCGGGAGGACATAAAAAGTCCGGCGTCCGCTTTTGCCTGCTCAAAGGAGATGAGAGACGTAAAGTAGGACGGCATTTCCTCCAGGAGGGACAGATATGTATCTACATCTTCCGGCGTGTCAAAAGAGAACTCGCACAGAAGGATGGGAAGCTGGGACTGGATCCCGGTCAGAGGGCTTAATGGTTCCTCGTAGAGGGTGTAGGGGGCGCCCAAAAGGGCTGTCTCCAGATAGGATTTGAGAACATCGAAAGTGAGCTGGTTTTCCGGAGAGAGCTTTCTGTATCTGAAATCCTGAAGGAGGGAAAGGCAGTTCTCGATAGATGCGGCGGAGGCAGATGTGTCGGTGCTGAAAGAGCCAAGGCTCGCCGGTGCATCCTGGATGCCGTAGCTTTCCGGCTCCTGTACTGTATAGTGCAGGGTGATGGTGTCAGCGGACACTTCCTGACGGAAAAGATCCAGGGTAAACTGCCGGAAGAGAGCATCTTCGTCGGGGACGGGAAGATGGCCGCAGGAGGTCAGAGCCGGGAGAAGGATGGAAAGCAGAAGGATAAGGGCAGTACATTTTTTTCGCATAGAACGCCTCCTGGAACGGGCGGAGCATTTTATCTATAGATATGCGGCTGGTTTTGAGAAAATTCCAGGGGAGAAAACCGGTTTCCACGGGTTTGGGAGATATGGTATAATGATTGCGCAAAAGCGTAATCTGAAGCGAGAAACCCGCTTCACCCTGCTGCACAGGGATTATAATACCGGCAACCCACGGCTTGAAAAGAAAATGCCGCTGACGCGTCGCTTTCTTTTCTGCGCACGTGGTATAATAACTCCATATACAAGACAGGAGAAATTTATGAAGTATATATATGAGATCCCGGACTCTTTCTGGAGTTTGTTCCGCTCCAGGAACCGGGATATTTATGTAGAAGCGTTGCTTCAGATCAACGAAGAATACGAGTATAACAACTATTTCCTGAGCCGGGAGGTGTGCCTGGAGATCCTGGGAGATTTCTATACCCAGAAAAAGATCACCCTGGAGGCGGAGGAGACGGAGGATGAGCTGGACATGCTGGAGACACCGGCGTCCAGGATACTGAACTGGCTTCTTAAGGCACAGTGGCTGAAAAAGATTGAGGATTACAACACGCTGGTGACCCACATTGTTATCCCCGACTATGCGGCTATTTTTATAGAGGCCTTTGACCGGCTGACCCGTGAGGGGATGGAGGACACGGAGCTGTACATCCAGAATGTGTACGCCACTTTGTATTCCTTCCAGAACAATCCCAGGCTGAACAGCGCCATGCTCCGGTCGGCCCTTGTCAATACGAGAAAGCTGAACAAGGCACTGCAGGACATGCTCCACAATATGGACCGGTTTTACGGGCGTCTGCTGGAACAGAGAGAGTACGGACAGCTTCTTTCAGAACACCTGGAAGGGTATGTGGAGGAAGTGGTACGTAAGAAATACCACATTTTAAAGACAAGTGATAACTTCTACATTTACAAGATGGATATAAAGGAGTGCCTGGAGAAAATGCGGGAGGATGAGAGTATCTATGACCGCATTGGCGAGGAGGGGCTGGATATACTGGACCGGATCGAGAGGAGCTTTGATGATATCGAGCGGCGCATTGCCAATATGGACAAGGAGAACACAAAGTATATCCGGGCCACAGTGACCAGGCTGAATTATCTTCTGAACGGGGAGACAGACACAAAAGGGCTTGTGATCCAGCTTCTGAACCAGCTTGGAAAAGAGGGCAAGGAGGAGGAGCGGATCAAAGAGACAGCTTCCCGGATGAATCTGTCTCTCTTTGAGATCCTCTCGGAGAAGTCCCTCTATAAGAGGAGAAAGCCCAGGAAAGATTTTGTCAGCCAGTTGGAGCGGGAGGAGGACTCTCAGGAACTTTCCAGGGAGGATGTTCTGAAGCTGAATCGCATCCACACCCGGTATACGAGAAAGCAGATCGAGGAATTTATCGAGGAGCACATGGACGGCGAGCAGATGCGGCTTGCGGATCTGAAGGTGGAGGATGACGAGGACTTTGAGAAGATCATCCTTGCCTATGATTATAGTACAAAGCACGGCAGCAAGTATCAGGTCATCGAGGAAGGCGGTCTGGTGGAGAGCGGAAAATACCGCTATCCGAAGCTGACATTTGTGCGCAGGAGGGTTTAAGAAGAATATGATCGATTATATAGAACAGCTGAGTGATGAGGAGAAAGAGCAGATCACGGAGGTGATCCGGCTCCTTTACAGACAGACATTCATTTTGGAGCGAAAATACGACAGGCGGGCTGAAAAGTGGCAGTACAGCAGGGAGTATAAGATCTGTGCCATGCACATGGAATTTCTGAAGGAATATTTTCAGGTGGCAGGGATCGAGCTTGTGGAAAACATTTATCTGGGAGTGATCTATATACGGGACGGCATGCTCATGGGTGAGAAGATCCCGCGGCTTGCCACAATCTATATCCTGGTGCTGAAGATATTGTATGACGAGCAGATGGCCCAGGTGTCATCCAGCACAAGGATCGTGACAACGCTGGGAGCGGTGAACGGCAAGGCAGGAGAGTTCCAGGTGATGAAATCCCTGCCGTCCCCCACGGAGATACGGCGTAGTATTGCGCTTCTGAAAAAATACCAGATTATAGAGACTCTGGATATACTGGAGGAGTTAAATGAGGGGACAAGGATGGTCATTTACCCTACTATCAATATGGTGCTCACCGGGGACGACATACGGGCCCTTTTAAAGACATTTGGCGAGGAGGAGAACAGTGGAGACGAAACAGGCGTTCAAAATATTATCGAAGATCTGTCTGAATAACTGGCATTACATAGACAGAAAGGTGCTGTCGCTGAACAAGGAAGTGAACTTTTTCACCGGCCACTCGGGAAGCGGAAAGTCTACCGTCATTGACGCGCTGAAGATCGTCCTGTACGCCAACACGGACGGAAGGGGCTTTTTTAACAAGGCGGCAGCTGACGACTCGGACCGGAGCCTGATCGAGTATCTGCGGGGCATGGTCAACATCAGCGACAACAATGAGTCCCAGTACCGGAGAAACAAAAATTTTTCCAGTACCATTGTGCTGGAATTTACAAACAGCGTCACCGGGGAGCAGGAGTGCGTGGGTATTGTCTTTGATGTAGAGACGGCCACAAATGAGATCAGCCGTCTGTTCTTCTGGCATCAGGGGCCGCTGCTCTCCAACCTGTACCGGGGAGAGGGGCGTGTCCTGTCCACCGTGGAGGTGCGGGAGTATTTGCAGAGAAACTTCCCCCAGGATGGCTACTACTGCGGCCCTAGCAACGAGAGGTTCCGCCGCCAGCTCTACGATGTGTATCTGGGAGGACTGGACAAGGAGAAGTTCCCCAGGCTTTTCAAGCGGGCGATCCCCTTCCGCATGAACATCCGGCTGGAGGACTTTGTGAAGGAGTACATCTGCATGGAGCAGGATATTGAGATCCAGGACATGCAGGAGAGCGTCATGCGATATGGGCAGATGCGCAGCAAGATTGAAGCAACACTGAAAGAAATCCAAGCGTTGACAAAAATAGAAGAAAGTTTCTCTTTGTACGAAGATAAGAAGACAGAGGAGGAGAGCTGGCTGTACCGGGCCCTGCGCCTGGAGATCCTCCAGCTCCGCCGCCGTCTGGAGGGGATCCGGGACCGAAAGTCCCAGGAGGAGAAGGAAAAGCAGGAGCAGCAAAAGCTGAAGGAGAAGACCGACCGGGAGGCGGAAGAGCTGCAGAGGCAGTATGAGGACATCATTGTCCGCATTGCCCAGACCGGGTACGAGGAGCTGAAGGACAAGCTCTCCCAGGTCAACCTGTTCCTGGAGCATCTGTCTGCCAGCAGGAGCAGCCTGCAGAAGACAAGGGAGAGCATGGAGGAGTGGAAGAAGCAGGACATGGTGTCCAACTCCATGCTCAGAGATATAGAAAGGCTCTGCCAGGGCAGCATCACAGAAGAGGAGCTTCAGCGGCTCAAGGAGAATTTTGCCGACATCCGGCGGGAGCTGGAGGAGGAGAGAGGGGAGACGGGCGCCCAGCTCCGTTCCCTGAAAAAGGAGATGCAGGCGGGCCGGCAGGAGATTGCTGACCTGAAGCAGGGGAAGAAGGCTTATCCCCGGGAGCTGGAGGAGGCCAGATACTATATCCGGGAGGAGCTCCAGAGGAGAGCCGGAAAATTTGTGAATGTACAGATTTTGGCGGACATGCTGGAGGTCAGGGACGAGACATGGCACAATGCAGTGGAGGGCTATCTGGGGAACAACAAGCTGTCCCTCATGGTGGAGCCGGCCTACGCAAAGGAGGCCATGGAGATCTACGAGACCATGGACAAAAAGAAATTCTGGCGTGCCGCCGTGGTGGACACGGAGCGCCTCATGCAAGGCAGCCACCCGGTCAGGGAGGGAGCTCTGGCAGAGGAGGTGAAGGCGGGGACAGACTACGCCCAGGCCTACACGGATTTCCTTCTTGGCAGGGTGATCAAGTGCCGGGATATTGATGAGCTGCGGCAGCAGACCGTGGGCATCACCCCCGGGTGCATGCTGTACAAGAGCTATAAGCTGCAGCACATCAATCCGGAGAACTACACAGAGCGGGCCTGCATTGGAGAGAACAGTCTCCGAAAGAGGAGAAAGAGGCTGGAGGAAAAGCTGGAGAAGCTGGAGAAGCAGAGAGTGCCCTTAGAAGAGCGCCAGGAGGAGATCCGCTCTGTCCTTGCCATGGACTACCTGGACCGCCCCGCCGGAGAGTACTTGAGCATGATCAGGGATATCCGGATGATCGGCGAGAAGGAAAAGGAAAGAGAAATGCTGCAGAGCCGGATAGAGGAGCTGAAGGAAGAGAATGTAGGCAGGCTCGAGCGGGAGAAGGAGGAGTTAAGAGAGCGTCAGACAAGGAAAAAGCAGCAGGTGGACAGCATCCAGAAGGCTATCTGGCAGCATGAGAGAAAGATCCAGGAGGCGGATCAGGAGTATCTGGACCTGGATGAGGAGTTAAACGAGAAACAAAAAAGTTTTAAAGAAAATGAAAAGCTTTCAGAAGATTTTCGGTCATACATGGAGAGCAGGAAGAGCTCCAACTATGAGTATCTGAAAAATCTCTGCTTCCGGGAGCAGGCTGCCTGCCGGGAGGAGAGGGAGAAGAGATACCAGGAGCTGGTGGATATCCGCAGCAGCTACCTGCGGGAGTATCCTCATCGCACCTTCTCGGCCAGTGCGGAGGACAATGGAGATTACGAGAAGCTCCTGAACACGCTCCAGTGCGACCACCTGGAGGAGTACAAGGAGAAGGCGGCAGAGCAGGCCAGGACCGCGGTCCAGCACTTCAAGGAGGACTTCATCTATAAGATACGCAGCGCCATCAAGGAGGCGCTCCAGCGAAAGGACGAGCTGAACCGGATCATCAGCAGGCTGGACTTCGGAAAGGATAAGTACCAGTTTGTGATCACCAGGAACAAGGGGGCCTACGGGGAGTACTACGACATGTTCATGGACGATGCCCTGGAGATAGACCCTTCCCGGCTCTCCTATAATATGGAGAACCAGATGAATCTGTTTACCATGGAGCACGAGGAGAAGTACGGGGAGCTGATAGGTGACCTGATCCAGATCTTCATTCCCCCGGAGAACGCCTCGGCGGAGGAGCTGGAGGAAGCGAAGCAGAACATGCGGAAATACTCGGACTACCGGACCTACCTCTCCTTTGACATGCAGCAGATCGTGCGGGGCGAGAAAAATATGCACATCGGTCTTGGGAAGATGATCTCCAAGAACTCCGGCGGGGAGGGCCAGAATCCCCTCTATGTGGCGCTTCTGGCCAGCTTTGCCCAGCTCTATCGTCTGGACTACTCGCCCAGAGTCAGGAGGAACCCCACTATCCGCCTTGTCATCCTGGACGAGGCTTTCTCCAAGATGGACGCGGAGAAGGTGGCCACCTGCATTGAGCTGATCCGGGGACTTGGCTTCCAGGCTATCATCAGTGCCACCAATGACAAGATCCAGAACTATCTGGAGAATGTGGATAAGACCTTTGTCTTTGCCAACCCGGACAAGCAGAACATCTCCATCATGGAGTTTGAGAAGCAGGAGTTCGAGGACCTTCTGGAGGAGGCTGAAGAATAAGCCGGAAAACAGGCGAAAGACAGACCAGGAGCGGAGGTGATCCTATGGACGGATACAGAGGCGGCTACATTGTCAGGAAGATCATTGAAAACTATGAAAAAAAGAAAAATGATTGGAACCATTCCCTTGAAGGACGCCGCAGCCTGAAGATCCATCAGGAGGATTTCGACAGGGCGGAGAGGGAGGCCGGCGCCCCGAGGGGAGTAGGACGTGACCTGGTGGTCCGGGAGATGCTGGAGCTGGAGCGCCTGGGCCTGATCCCCAAAAAGGAGGTGCGCTGGCAGAACTATAAGCAGGATTTCAGTGAATTCCACTACTATAACAAAGACATGCCCGTCTATTATAAACTGGCGGGGAAGACGCCCAAGTATGAGATTGCCGCTGCGTACAAACATGAGCTGGAGGAGCTGGGCGGAGCGCTGCGCAGACAGTGGCTCAGGGACTATGTCAGAGACCGCTGGAGGGAGGCGGACAGCGGAAAGCTGAAGGCAAAGGAGTTGAGCCGGATCTTCGGACAGGGGAGGAAGGAGCAGTACTTTGCCTGTCTGAAGGGGCTGGATGAGCTGGAGGAGACTGTCTATGTACAGATATTCAGCAGCCGGTATCTGGGGCGTCCCAAGATCTTCAGGGAGGACCCGGCCGGGTTCAGAGGATGGGTGGTCCAGATGGCCCGGGATTACCACCCGGATATAGACAGGGCCATGGATGACGCTCAGGTGCTCTCCTGGCTCTACATAGAAGAGTACTCCCAGCAGATGGAGGTGAAAGGACCGCTGCGCCTGGAGATCGAAGGGCAGACTGTGGACCTGGGAAAGCTGCGGTACGGCACGGTCCTCAACAGCGAGACGCTGAAGAACGCCCGCATCTGCCGGGAGCAGGACATACGGCGGATCGTGACGATAGAGAACAGGGCCAGCTTTGTCTGCGAGCCCTTTGAAGAGGAAACATTGTATGTCTTCACCCACGGCTTTCTCTCTCCCAAGGAGAGGGATTTCCTGAAGGCCCTGGCGGGAGCGCTGAAGGGCAGGATAGTGGAATACCTGCACAGCGGGGATATGGATTTCGGAGGGCTTCGCATCTTCTGCTTCATCCGGGACAATCTCTTCCCGGATGTCAGGCCGCTGCATATGAATGCAGAACTCTACCGCCGCCACCTGTCGTCGGGATATGAGATGGAGCCGGGAGCGCTCCGGGACCTGGAGAAGATGAGTGCGGCCCTGCCGGAGGAGCTGGAAGAGCTCAGGCAGGAGCTGCTGAAGACCGGAAAAGGTCTGGAGCAGGAGATGCTGCTCATATGATCCGGCAGCGACGGAAACGGGCCTCCGCGCAGGATCAGTTTACGACCCGGAACCAGTCGTCAATGTAGGCGGCGCGCATGTTGTAATGTTTCAGATAATAGGCGTGTTCCCAGACGTCTATGGCCAGCAGCGGCACGGTGCGGCACAGGTCCGGCGTGTCCTGGTTCGCGGAGGTGGTGATGCATAAAGCGCCCTTTTTCCAGACAAACTACGCATACCCGGAGCCGAACACGGAGAGGGCAGCCTCTTTAAAACAGGACTTAAAATGCTCCATGCTGCCGAACTGCCTGGAGATGCCGGTCGTGGTGCAGCCGCATGGTCCTTTCATCGATGCAGGGCTCCAGGGCGTCATAGGCGTAGGGGAGAGGGGTGTTGAAAAAGGGATAGCGAGCATTCATGTTTATTTCCAACAAGGGTTTTTAAAGTGTATGCGGCAGAGGAGAAAACGTGATTTCCCGGCTGGGAAAGAGATAAAGCCGTTGCGGGAGGCGGCTGTTGTATTGTAAAATGATCTTATACAGTATATTTCAGATGATCCAGATATAAATTTTTAGAAAATTAAGGAAAGGAGCATTGTCATGGGAATTATTGAAAAGATGAGACTGGACGGGAAAAAAGGATTTGTCACAGGCGCCGCGCGTGGGATCGGAAAATGTACGGCCACTGCTTTTGCGGAGGCCGGGGCGGATGTGGCCATTGTGGATCTTGACCTGGCGGAAGCCAGGAAGACCGCGGAGGAGATTGCGGGGGAAACAGGGAGGAAAGTGATCGCGGTCGGAACAGACTGTACAGATCCAAAGCAGGTAGACGAGATGGTGGCCCAGGTTGTCCGGGAGCTGGGCGGCCTGGATTTCTGCCATAACAACGCAGGCATCTGTATCAATGCGCCGGCTGAGGAGATGACCTACGCGCAGTGGCTCAAGGTGATCAACATCAACTTAAACGGAATTTTTCTCACAGATATTGCCGCCGGGAAATACATGCTGGAACACGGAGGGGGTTCCATTATCAACACAGCCTCCATGTCCGGGCATATCGTGAATGTCCCTCAGCCTCAGTGTGCTTATAATGCCTCAAAGGCAGGGGTGATCCAGCTCACAAAGTCTCTGGCTATTGAGTGGGCGAAGAGGGGAGTGCGGGTGAACAGCATCAGTCCGGGATATATAGGGACGGAGCTGACGCTCAACTCTCCGACTCTTGTTCCGCTGATCGAGAAGTGGAACGAGATGGCGCCCCTGGGGCGCATGGGAAAGCCGGAGGAGCTGCAGTCCATCTGTGTGTATCTGGCGGGAGATACGAGCACGTTTACCACCGGCGCGGACTTTGTTGTTGACGGAGCCTTCACCTGCTTTTAGTAGGAAAGAAAGAGCTGCCTTGACATTTCTCTTTCCCTATGCTACGATTTGAGACAGATTATTTTTCATAACAGAAACGCTGTGACGAAGAGAGTAGGTCCGGGAAAGTTTTACAGAGAGATTTCCACATGCTGAGAGGAAATGGACGGAAGCGGGCTGAAGATGGCTTCCGAGCGGCGCAGACGAACAGAAAGAACCTCGCCAAGTATTCAGGTGTACTTTCGCACTAAGCTCGAAAAAACCTCGCTAAGTGCATAAAAGAAGAAACACCATGAATGCTAGGCTCGAAAGAACCTCGCCAAGCATTCAGGTGTACTTTCGCACTAAGCTCGGTAATACCTCGCTAAGTGCTCAATGTAAGTCTGCGAAGGGACCGCCCTCTATAGCGGAGAGATGTCGGCCATGCCGGCACCTGACGAGATTTCTGCTGTGAGGCAGGAGTGAATGAGAAGTGGTAACACGGTAAATTCGTCTTCTCTGATTTCCCAAGGAAGTCAGGGAGGACTTTTTTATTTATAAAGGAGAGAAGAGAGTATGGAAAAGCAGAAGTATTATATTACAACAGCCATTGCCTACACATCAGGCAAGCCCCACATCGGGAACACTTACGAGATCGTACTGGCGGACGCCATCGCAAGGTACAAAAGAAGCCAGGGATACGATGTGTTCTTTCAGACAGGAACCGATGAGCACGGCCAGAAGATTGAGCTGAAGGCTGAGGAAGCAGGCGTTACGCCAAAGGAATTCGTGGACAATGTGGCAGGGGAGATCAAGCGGATCTGGGATCTGATGAACACATCCTACGACAAATTTATCCGCACTACAGACGCAGACCATGAAAAACAGGTGCAGAAGATCTTCAAGAAGCTGTATGACCAGGGAGATATCTATAAAGGATATTATGAGGGAATGTACTGCACACCCTGCGAGTCCTTCTTTACAGAGTCCCAGCTTGTGGACGGCAAATGTCCGGACTGCGGCCGGGAGGTGCAGCCGGCAAAAGAAGAGGCCTACTTCTTTAAAATGAGCAAATATGCAGACCGGCTCATCGAGCATATCAATACCCATCCGGAGTTCATCCAGCCGGTGTCCAGGAAAAATGAGATGATGAACAATTTCCTGCTTCCCGGACTGCAGGACCTGTGCGTGTCCAGAACATCCTTCAAATGGGGCATTCCGGTGGATTTCGACCCGGATCACGTAGTGTACGTGTGGCTGGACGCACTGACAAACTATATCACAGGGATCGGATATGACTGTGACGGGGAGAGCACAGAACAGTTTAAGAAAAACTGGCCGGCAGATCTTCATCTGATCGGAAAAGATATCATCCGTTTCCATACTATTTACTGGCCTATCTTCCTGATGGCTCTGGATCTGCCTCTTCCGAAGCAGGTGTTCGGCCATCCCTGGCTTCTTCAGGGAGACGGCAAGATGAGCAAGTCCAAAGGAAATGTTCTCTACGCTGACGAGCTGGTGGATTTCTTCGGCGTGGATGCAGTGCGCTACTTTGTTCTCCATGAGATGCCCTTTGACAATGACGGCGTGATCTCCTGGGAGCTGATGGTGGAGAGGATGAATTCCGATCTGGCAAACACCCTTGGAAACCTGGTAAACCGTACGATTTCCATGACAAACAAATATTTCGGCGGAACTGTGACTGATAAGGGCGCCACAGAGGAAGTAGACGCAGATCTGAAGGCTGTGACAGAGAATATGCCGAAAGCAGTGGAAAAGAAGATGGAAGACCTCCGCGTGGCGGATGCCATCACAGAAATCTTTACCCTGTTCAAACGCTGCAACAAATATATTGATGAGACTATGCCCTGGGCTCTGGCAAAAGATGAGTCGAAGAAAGACCGCCTGGAGACAGTGCTTTTCAATCTGATCGAGAGCATCAAGGCCGGCGCCAGAGCGCTGGAGCCTTTTATGCCTGAGACATCAGAGAAGATCCTGGCACAGCTGGGAGATGGCAAGGTGACAGAGAAGCCGGAGATCCTTTTCCAGAGGCTGGATCTGGAAGAAGTCATGAAAAAGGTGGAGGAGCTTCACCCGGCTGTGGAGGAAAAAGAAGAGGAGACAGAAGTCATCGACATAGAGGACAAACCGGAGATCACCTTTGAGGAATTTGGAAAAATGCAGTTCCAGGTAGGCGAGATCATTGAGTGCGAGGCAGTGAAGAAGTCCAAGAAGCTGCTTTGCTCCAAAGTGCGCGTGGGCAGCCAGCTCAAACAGATCGTGTCCGGCATCAAGTCCAACTACACGCCTGAGGAGATGGTAGGCAAGAAGGTCATGGTCCTTGTGAACCTGAAACCTGCGAAACTGGCTGGCGTTCTCTCCGAGGGAATGCTGCTCTGCGCGGAAGATGCAGACGGCAATCTGGCTCTCATGACACCGGAAAAAGAAATGCCGGCAGGAGCAGAGATCTGCTAGAAAAGGGGCCTGTCATAAAGAAAAAGCTGTGGAGTATAACCTCCGCAGCTTTTTTATGAAAACAAAATTATGAAAAAAGCGGGAAATGGATTGCATAATCAATCGGATTATGTTATTTTAAAATCAGTTGGGCGGCAATGTACGCTGCCTGTAAGATCTATCTTCATGCTGCAGATGTTCAAAGCAGCAGATATCTTATTTTCGGAGCCTGTATTCCAGGCATTAGATCCGATTTGTAAACAAAAGGAATAATGCAGGAACAGGGCTTCGCCTTTGATGGCTCTGGAAAATGTGCTAATATGAAAGCAGAGCTCTTTCCTGTATGAGACAAGCAGGAAAGGAGAAGACTGTGACGAAGAAAAATGACAATTTTATCATGCTTCCCACCGTGGATGTGTGTTTTAAGGGACTGATGTACAATCCCAAAGTGCGGAAAGGCTTTATCGCTGCCCTGCTGGGGGCAGACCCGGCGGCTGTCCGGGAGACGGTGCTGCTCCCCACGGCGCTGCGGCAGGAATACCCGGACGAGAAGCTGGGCATCCTGGATGTCCGGGCCCTGATGGAAGACGGGGCTCAGATCAATATGGAGATGCAGGCTTACCCGTTCGGACAGTGGGACGCCAGGTCCCTGTTCTATCTGAGCAAAATGTACACAGAGCAGATAGGAAGGGGCGATCCCTACACGAAACTGAAAAAGTGTATCCATGTGAGCATACTGGACTTTATCCGCTTTGCGGATGACGAGAAATGCCACCGGATCATCAGCCTGTGTGATGAACAGACAGGGAAAAAGTACACAGACCTTCTGGAGATGCAGATCCTGGAGCTTAAGAAGCTGCCGGAAGAACTGCAGAGTGATGATGAGGTCATCCGTTGGATGCGCTTCCTGGCAGGGAAGAACCGGAAGGAGTTGGAGGATATGGCAGGTACAAGTGAATATATTGAGGAGGCATACAGGGAGCTGGAGAGGATGAGCGCGGACGAGAGGGCCAGGCTGGAGTACGAGGCCAGACAGAAGGCCATCAGGGACCACGATGCCATCATGAGCAGCGCCTGGGAAACTGGCATGGAGAAAGGCCTGCAGGAGGGCATGGAGAAGGGTCTGCAGGAGGGGAGAGAGCAGGGCAAGAAGGATATTGTCTTTCGTATGCTGGAGAAAGGCATGGATCCTGAGATGATTGCGGACCTGACCGGCATGAATATAGAAGAGATCCAAAAGCTGGAAGAGGAGTTCCGGGCAAGAGGGTAACCCAAATCCTTAACAAAAAATTAATTTTCATATTATATGAATTGGGGAGAAATTATGGTATAATTGTTCTACTAATTTTAGATCAGAAATGGAATTGGATGGAAACAGCATGATTTTTGAGACTCACGCACACTATGACGACGAACAGTTTGATATGGACAGAGACGCGCTTCTTGTCTCCATGGAAGAGGGCGGTGTCGGAGCGATCGTCAATGTGGGAGCTTCTATAGAATCCAGCAGGACATCCATCTCTCTGGCGGAAGCCTATCCTTTTATCTATGCAGCCGTTGGGGTTCATCCGGATCACGCAGGAGAGCTGGACGAGGAAAGCTTTCGGGAGCTGCGCGGGCTGTGCGGCAGAGATAAGGTTGTCGCCGTGGGGGAGATCGGACTGGACTATTACTGGGATGAGGCACCCAGGGAGGTGCAGAAAAAGTGGTTTGTGCGTCAGATCGAGCTGGCCCGGGAGTCGTCTTTGCCGGTTATCGTACACAGCAGGGATGCGGCGGCCGACACGCTGGAGATCATGCAGTCACATGCCCGGGGACTTATGGGGGTGATCCACTGCTTTTCTTATTCAAAAGAGCTGGCCCGGGAATATGTGAAGATGGGCTTTTTCATAGGTGTGGGCGGTGTTGTCACATTTAAAAACGGACGCAGGCTTAAGGAAGTGGTGGAAGATATTTCTCTTTCATCCATTGTGCTGGAGACAGACTGTCCCTATCTTGCACCTGTGCCAAACAGAGGGAAGAGGAACAGTTCTTTGAACCTTCCCTATGTAGTGAAAGAGATTGCTAAGATCAAGGGAATTTCCTGTGAAGAAGTCGTGGCACAGACAGAGAAAAACGCCAGAATATTATACGGCATGAGAGACTAAATGATGGAGGGAGGCGGGGCGATGCCCATACCTACACTGGGAAATCCCCAGAATACAATAGAGATACTGAAAAAATATAATTTTTCCTTTCAAAAAAAATTTGGACAGAATTTTCTTATAGATACCCGTGTATTGGATAAGATCATTGCGGCGGCCGATATAACAAAAGACGATTATGTTCTGGAGATCGGCCCCGGCATCGGAACTATGACGCAGTATCTGGCTGCGGCAGCGGGTAAGGTGACAGCGGTGGAGATCGACAAGGCGCTGATCCCGATTCTTGCAGATACCCTGAAGGATTACGACAATGTAAATATTGTTAATCAGGACATACTGAAGATGGATATTCAGAAGCTGGTGGACGAAGAAAATGGCGGAAAGCCAGTGAAAGTGGTGGCCAATCTTCCCTACTATATCACAACGCCCATCATCATGGGGCTTTTTGAGAGCCATGTGCCTATTGAGAGCATAACTGTGATGGTGCAGAAAGAAGTGGCAGACCGGATGCAGGTGGGGCCGGGGACAAAGGACTACGGTGCCCTCTCTTTGGCCGTGCAGTATTATGCGCAGCCCTATATTGTGGCAAATGTGCCTCCCAATTGTTTTATGCCCAGGCCCAAAGTCGGGTCTGCAGTCATAAGGCTGACTGTGCACCGGGAACCGCCGGTCCGGGTGGAGGATGAGAAATTGATGTTCCGCATGATACGGG
>OGYQ01000849.1_pt1 | contig 22794 bp, 23 predicted proteins | sample 1576641 | NCBI WGS metagenome assembly OGYQ01 (sample SAMEA3541476, study PRJEB24748) | human gut metagenome | biome: human gut; feature: human-associated habitat; material: faeces | place: China | collected 2012 | reverse complement strand
GATTTCCAGAAACCCCCCGTCCCCAATTAAGAGTTGGCCTCTACATACATTTCTTCTTTTGGTGTTTTTTCCACCACTTCTTCCTGCCACTGTTCTTTCTCGATTTCTTTTACTGATACGGAAAAGAATTTTGTTTCCATATTCATTTCTTTTGCAAGAAAGTCTCTTGTCTTTTCTGCAATATCTTTTTTTATTTCCTCGCTTCTGCCAGGATACATCTTGATTTCAATATGCGGCATTTCTTTTCCTCCTGCCTTTCTATATTTATTTCCCACAAAATTTATTTCCTATAAGCTCCTAGCCCCATTGGATTCCAACGCCAGCCTCTACAGCTTTGTCATAAATTTCTTTTGCTGCCACCAGATCCTGAGCCGCTACGCCTACTGTCTCGAATACAATGATCTCATTGTCGTTCTCTCTTCCCACGACTTTTCCAAGCAGCACGTCTCCAAGATCTCCGGTGAAGTCGTCTTCTGTGATGATTCCCTGCTCCAGCGGGATCAGAATATCGCCGGACTCGGACAGTACCGCATCACGGGAATCAAAATATATCTTAGACGCTCTTGGAAGGATCGCCGGATCCATCTCCTGCATATGATGCTGGTAAGCTCCCACACAGCTGATAGTTGCACCCTGTTTTACTTTTGTTCCGTCAAATACCGGTTTGGAAGAAGGCGTTACGGTGATGATCAGGTCTGCATCATCAATCGCTTCATCAGAAGATGCTGCCGCCACGATCCTTGTGCCGTATGCTTTCAGTTCTTCCTGCATCTGTTCTGCAAATGCCTTTGTTCTTTCCGGGTTCATATCATATACACGAACTTCTTCCAGCTTCCGTGCAGCCAGCATTGCCTCCAGCTGAGTAGGCGCCTGTCCGCCTGTTCCGATCAGCGCACCGATCCGGCAGTCCTTTTTAGCCAGTACGTCAAACGCTGCACCGGAAGCCGCACCTGTACGAAGCTGTGTTACATAGGTTCCGTCCAGAACCGCTGTCACAAGACCTGTCTTTCCGTCGATCAGCAGCACCTGCGCCGGGGAGGACGGAATTCCATTGTCAATATTGTGCGGGAAAATGTTGATGATCTTTAAGGACGCTGTGTCCATCTCTTCCAGATATGCCGGCATAAACAGGAAGCAGCCGTCATATTTCGGCGCCTGGATATTGGTCCGAAGCGGGATCTCACATTTTCCTTCCACTACATATTGGAATGCCTTTTTGTCCGCCTCAATGGCATCCTTAATTGTAAAAACTTTTTTGATATCTTCTCTTGATAACAGTAACATTTCTGCACCCTCCTAATCGTTTTTTAGATACCCTATATTTCTGCATTTTATTTTATCACAAACACTTTTCCTTATCTATACTTTGCATCCAGATCCCAGGGCTGCATAGCGCCCCCTTCTTCTGCAGGCCGGCACATTCTCGCAAAGATATTTAAGCAGCCTTTTTCTTCCTTTGGCGGAGGACATACCCAATTTTTTCTCCGCCTTTCCAGTTCTTCGTCTGATACCAGAAGGGAAACCTCTCCGCCCGGGATATCGATCACGATCTCATCCCCATTTTCCACGAGTGCGATATTTCCCCCGTCATAAGCTTCCGGCGATACATGACCGATAATGGCTCCATAATTGAATCCCGAAAATCTTGCATCTGAGATCAGACCCACACTTTTATGAAGCCCAAGTCCGATCAGCGCGTCGATACTAAGCATCAATTCCTTCATACCGGGCGCACCTTTACATCCTTCATAACGGATTACGATGATGTCTCCAGGCACAATCTCACCAGACTGGATCGCCTCAAACGCCGGACGGTCCCCATCAAATACCTTCGCTTTGCCTTTCATATATTTTACTTCTTCATACACAGCCGTCGGCCGTACAATTGCACCATTTGGCGAAAGGTTGCCCCGCAGGATCTTGAGCCCCGGCTCATGAAACAGCGGGCGCTCCAGGGAATGAATCACCTTGTTTTCCTGCGGCGTTACCATAGCCAGCATATCTTTCCAGGTGTTCCCGTACATTCCCGGGACATCCGTATATAATTTACTCTCCAGCATCTTCATCACATTCATGACGCCGCCCGCATAATGGAAATCTACCACTGTATATGGGCCGCTTGGCACAACTGCGTTGATACACGGGATCTCTTCTGCATATTTTTCAAAATCTTCCAGCGTCAGCCTGATACCCAGTTCGTATGCATAGGATAAAATATGAAGCACCGCATTGGTGGATCCTGCAACTGCCATATCAAACATGATGGAATTTAAAAGCACCTCTTTTGTAATAAGCTCAGACGGTTTTCTTCCTGCTTTTACCAGCTCTACCGCATATTTCCCCGCTTCTCTTGCTTTGCGAAGCTTTGCATTATCAGAAGCCGGAATGGTGGATGTGCCCGGCAGCACCAGATTCAGTACCTCGCCCAGCATCTGCATGGTATTTGCCGTTCCCATGGACGGGCAGGCTCCAAAGGATGGACACACGCTGTCTTCCATCTCCATCAGCTCTTCTTCCGTGGCACCGGAAAATCTGGCCGAATCCAGATCCGCCTCTACCACTGTTTTCCCGCAGTACTGTCCCGGCTGCATAGAACCGCCCGTTACGATCATAGACGGAATATCAAGCCGCATTGCCGCCAGATAACATCCGGCAATAATATTGTCACAGGATGCAATCATGACAAGACCGTCAAAATTATGTACCCGGGTCACAAACTCTACCGACATCGCCACGATATCTCTTCCCACCTGCTCGTATTTCAGTTCTTCCGCGCCATTTGCGATATTTCCGCAGGTAGCCGGAATCCCAAACTCTACCGGCACACCTCCGGCTGCCCAGATCCCTTCTTTTACCGCCTCCGCAATCTGTCTTAAATGTGCAGATCCAGGTGATCCGGCCATATAAGAGTTAGGTACACCGATGTGTGGCTTTTTGCGGATATCACTGTCCGAATACCCCGCCGCCTTCATCATAACTCTGCGGTGGGCCGCTTCCGCCCCGTTCCAGTATTCCTGTCCCATAAATTTACCTCCTTTACGTTTTCTTCCTTGTCTTGACAAAAAAATATCATTTATGTTTATAATAAATCATCTGTTTACCGCTGAAAAGCGGATTAAATTAATGATACCCTTAAGTTTTGCTTATATTTCATATTTAAAAAAGGAGCTGTTATGAGCAAATATCAGACGATCCTGGCGGTCTGCGAAACACACAGTATTTCTAAAGCTGCATCAAAGCTGAATTATACCCAGTCCGCCGTCAGCCAGACGATTAAGAATTTTGAAAAAGACCTTGGCGTACCTCTTTTCAAGCGTTCAAAGCAGGGGATGGAATTGCTGCCCGGCACCGAGGAGATCATGGACTCTCTGCGGATCATCTGCCAGGAAGAAAATAAAATCTCCCAGATTGCAGCCGGACTTACCAGCCTGGAAAAAGGCCATATCCGCATCGGGACGATCCAGAGCATTTCTTATCACTGGCTCCCTGATATCCTGCGGGACTTTTCCGAAAGTTATCCCAATATCCGATTCGAGCTGACAGTAGACGGGTTCAGCGCACTAAAAGAAAAAATACAGTCAGATCAGCTGGACTGCATTTTTGTTTCCCGTTATTCTGTTCCGGATCTTCCATTTATCCCTCTGGGGAGCGACGAACTGATGCTGGTAACCCCTCTGGATCACCCGCTTGCTGAAAAGCTGTCCGTTTCCCTAGCCGATATCAGCGGAGAAAATTTCATCCTCTCTTCCGATGGTCTGGATTATGAAACCGGAAAAATCTTCGAAACCAATCACATCACACCCAAGATCCAGTACCAGCTCAACGAGGACTTTGCCACATTAAAGATGGTAGAGCAGGGCTTCGGCATCACCATCCTGCCCCGCCTCCTGCTGGAGCAGGCTCCCTTCCAGATATGTGTCCGGCCCTTTAGCGAACACTACAGCCGCACCCTGGGCGTCGCCTGGTCAAAAGATACCCCGCCATCGCCTGCTATATTGAAATTTTTAGATTATGTAAAAATGCAGCAAGGAAGTTCTGTGTTTTCCACAACCCATTCCCAGGATTTTCCCACATTTCGGGGATAAAATTTCATTGGGGACGGGGGATTCTTTAAAAAGGGACGGGGGATTTTTGAAAATCCCCCGTCCCTTTTTATTTCAGCAACGGCTCGCTGACATGTTTACGAAAAAACTGGATCAGCGGCCCATTGAGACATGCATTGCAAATTGTCCCGATCCCGATGATCATCCAGAGACTGTCTCCCGCCAGCAGGCAGAAAATGACTCCCACTGTCACGACTGTAATGTCGCTCCCGACTCTTGCATATTGAAAGGGAATCCTGCCACGGGACATTTTTTCCAGTATCAGCGCCACGCTGTCATAGGGCGCCACGCCCATTTCCGCCACGATATAGAAGGCTACTCCCATGCTCGCAAAGAGTGTTCCCACAGCCAAGGCTCCGACCCGCAGCTGCAGTGTCATCTCTATCCCGGCAGCGTCTTGTACCATCCAGCACAGAAAATCCGCACCATACCCCACACAGACCATGTTCACGATAGTGCCCGCGCCGATGCATTCTCTTGCAGTAAAAAATACTACCGTCAGGATCAGGGCGTTCATAATCAGCTGCCAGGTACCAAACTGCATTTCCAGGAATCCGCTGATCCCCAGATTCATACAGGTAAAGGCATCTACCCCGAAGCCGCTCAGCCGGTACAGACCTACGGCAATGCTGATAAACCCGATTCCTGCGATCATCATAACTGTTCTTTTCAAAAAATATTCTTTTGACTTTTTCAATCTCGTTTTCCCTCTGCCTAAAATATTTTGACGGCGTCCGATTGCTGATAAAATGCTTTGATATAATCCAGCACATCTTGTTTTGTCCCCTGGAAGGGCCCCGGGGTTTCCATTTTCAAAGATACCAGGGCCGTGCAGTACAAAAGCGCCTCCTGAATGTTTTCTGTCTGTCTGGCGGCAATATACCCGGCAAAGGTGGTGTCACCCCGACCGGTTCTGCCGGAAAGATTTCTTGCTTTGATGGGACAAGTATACACTTTCTCGCCATCATACGCCAATACTTCTGTGTTGTGGGTGATCACTACTTCTTTTGCTCCCCACTGATGCAGAAGTTTTGCCGCGGCGGCCCTGTCTGTCAGTCCGGTCAGGATCTCTGCCTCTGCCGCATCTGTTTTCAGGTACTGGATCATGGGGAGGTACTCCTTTTTATCTGCCCAGTCATGAAACCCCATAGTTCCATCCTGCTCCACATGTCTGAGCATACATTGCACATCCAGCGCCACCTTCCCCTTTTGGGCGGCCTGGGCTAATAACAGCCCGTCAAAATCCCCGTAGACCAGACCTGCGAAATGATATACCTCTGTTTCTATCCGGGGAAATTCGTCAAAGCGGAAAGGATCGCACACACCGAGGGAAGTACACTGGCGCCGCTCTTTGTCGGCCGTAAAATACTGATTCCGGATAGCGCAGGTGTGTTTGGATGGCGCCCAGTACAGATCTGTCCGGACTCCTCGAAACCTCTCTTTAAGATCCACATCCTCCGGTTTGAATTTACAGAAAATGGCGGTCTTTACGCCGCTCCCTGCCGCTGCAAATCCAGAGGCTACCACTGCTCCGCCAACCTCTTTTCTTTCCGTTCCCTGATGGTCAATATTCTGGTCAAGAGAAATGGGGCCAATGACCATTACATCATACTTTTTACACATTTCTATTCTCCTCCTGTCGGATTTTTATTGCGCAAACCGGGCGCCTGGTCGTAATGTTTTTCACCCCCAGGCGCAAAAGCCGGCAGATCCTTTCGGGATCATCCACTGTCCAGGCGGAAATTTCCAGTCCGGCCTTTTCTACAGCCTCCAGCAGAACCGGGTTCAGATATTTTTCATTGATATTTATCACGGAAATCCCATACCTTTTGTAGGTTTCTATTATCTTTTTCACATACTCCCTGGTAATCTTCTCCGCTTCCTTCCCTTCTTCGCAGCGGTAGATATCCGGTATACATTCTTCTATATTCCAATAGATTTCCACAGAATCCCAACTGCAGAAACAGGAAGGTTCGCAGGGCGTCACACTGCCGGAAAAAAGAATGGCTCCTTCCGGCAGGCCGCAGGTCTGTGACAACAGAAATACGGCCTCTTCCAGGCCGTATTCCTTTAAGTCACAATTGATCCGCATCCCCGCATTTTGTCTGACTATTTCAAACACACGCTCCAGTGGAACTGCCTCTTCTTGCGTTTCATCATGGCTGATGATCAAAGTATGATCCGCAGCCTGACGGACGTCTATTTCCATCACATCCGCTGAAGTTGTCAATGCGTACCGCACAAATTCCAGGCTATTGTCCGGTGTGCCGTCAGATCCGGAATGTGCAGTAATCAGCGTTTTCATTTGTACTTTCATATTTACTTCTCCCAATCATTTTCTTTCAGGTTTGTATAAATGTATACTACTGCCGATACAGAGCAAAGCAGGAACATGATCACGGAAAGAGCTGCTGAACGGTTGTAGTCCAGATATCTGTTAAACTGGTCAAACAGTGCGATCCCCAGCATCTTCGGCGAATTTCCTCCCATCAGATAAGGGGTAGTAAATGAACTTACATTTGACATAAACACAAACGTTGCAGCCACTACCACATCTTTGATAGAAAGGGGAAGGATCATGGTGCGGAAGATTTTTAACTTTCCCGCTCCCACGTCCTCTGCCGCTTCGATAATCGAATCCGGGATCCCTCCCAGCCCCGCGGCGATCATCATTGCCGCAAAAGGAATGTTAAACCACAGGTTCATGGTTATGATACCGCTTGCATGATACATCATTCCCAGATTAATATCAACTCCAAAAATCTGGCCAACCCGATTGATCAGACCGGTATCGCGGATGATCGTGATCATCGCATATACCGCACACATAGCCGGGACGAATCTCGGCAGCAGGTAGAGCATACCGATCAATCTGGATATTCTGGATTTTACAAACCTTAAATACAATGCCAGCAGGTAAGCCACTACGATAGCCACTACCACCGTAATAATTACAATATATAAAGTATAGATCAAATTGTTTCTCTGGGCTTCATCTGTAAAAAAGTATGTATAATTAGCCAGCGTAAACTCTCCGGTAGCGCCATCCTGGAAGCTCTGGATGACAGCTGAAACAATGGGATAGGCAACCGTCAGCATTACTACCAGAAACGCCGGCAGGACCATACCGTAGGCAGCCAATTTTTCCTTCAGATTATTACTCATCTGTCTTTCCCTTCCTTATCTGATTAGTTCAATGTACCGATCTCACTGTCCCAACGCTGGTTAAAATCTGTACTCAGGTCACCGATGGACATGATACGGAAGTTATTTACATCCAGATTCTCCACATCCTCAAATCCGGTCATGTCAATGTTTGTTGTGTCAACCAACGGGATAGCTGCCATCTGGCGTACCATGATCTCCTGCGCCTGGTCTGTCAGCATGTAGTCGATAAATGCGTAAGCGCCGTCTTCATTGGATCCGAATGTCGGGATGGCCAGTGACTGCAGAGAACCGGTAAATGCCGGATCGATCTGTGTGATCTTGATGGTATCTTTTAAGGTACCTTCTGCACGCTGTGAAAGAACCATATCCGCCCAGTTCGGACACATATCAATTTCTCCCTGGTTCAAAAGATCCAATGTTCCCTGGTTTTTATTTGGATATACAATGGATCCGCCTGACTGATACATATACTCATGGATATCCTTCAGATAATCAAATCCTTCATCCCACTGCTCTTCCCATGTCACATCATCTGAGGTGATAGCTTCTTCCGGCAGATAATTATAAACGGAAGTCCGTGCGAAAGAGTCTCCTGCACCTCCGGTTCCCGGCGCATTATATGCAAATCTTCCCGGATTGTCCTTGATCCACTCTGTCAGCTCGTCCATAGTGGCAGGCGGATTGCTGACTTTTTCGGAATCATACGCAAGTACGACAGTTGTGCCTCTATAAGGCTGTACATAATCAGTAGCAACAGTGCTTTCAGCAGATACCCTCTCTGCATTCGGGATTTTGGAATCATCCAGCTGTACCAAAGCCTCTTCTCCAATCTGGGAGACTACCTTTGAAAGATCATCACCGCTTAAGTCGACCAGGTCATAATCCGTATTTTCCTGATTTGCTTTATATGCAGAGGCCAGCATATCCGGAAGTGTCTGAGCTCCTGTTCCGCTCAGCATAAACTGAAGCTCCGCCGTATACTCTCCTGCATAATCAGAATTTTCATTAAAATCTTCTACCAGAGTTTCATAAATCTGACGCACATTATCTGAACCTGTCGCCCAGATGGTAATGGTGCTGTCGTCTCCGCCGCCTTCTGCGGAATCAGACGATCCTCCTCCGCATCCTACCAGTCCCGCCGCAAGGGTTCCTGCCATTAATACTGCTGCCAGCGCTCTCACTTTCATACTTTTCATTTTCTTCATTCCTTTCTCTTTTTCTTCTTTATCTATCTTATACTACGCACTCAGGGGGAATTCCGTATGCTTTCCTATCTTAAGATGTACGGCTCCGCCTTCTTCCAGCGTATCGCCGACTTCTCTGTTTACATAACATTTAACCACATTATCTCCAACCTTTGCCGTCATCAATATGTAATGTCCCATCAGCATAACTGTGCTAACAGTACCGGACATATCGCCCTCTTCATTTGTTACCACCAGATCTTCCGGGCGGACGGCCAGAGTACGGTCTTTTTGCCTGATAAAATTCATCTCTCCGATAAAGGAGGCCACATGGAGAGTTTCCGGGCTGTCATAGATTTCATCCGGCGTTCCTACCTGGTCAAATTTCCCCTTATTCATAACAACAATCCTATGGGAAATGGCCATTGCCTCTTCCTGGTCATGGGTCACAAAAATGACAGTGATCCCCAGTTCACTCTGGATTCTTTTCAGTTCCTCCCGCATCTGCTGACGGATCTTGGCATCCAGTGCAGAAAAAGGCTCATCCAGCAAGAGGAGGGACGGTTTCAAAAGCAGGGATCTTGCAATGGCGATTCTCTGCTGCTGACCGCCGGAGAGCTGACCCGGATATTTTTTCTCGCATCCGCTCATAGACACAAGCGCCAGCATCTTTTTAATATCTGCATCAATAGTTTTCTTCGGAACCTTACGCAGCTTTAAGCCAAACGCCAAATTCTCGTAAATAGTCATATGCGGCCAGAGATTATAGCTCTGGAATACCATTGCGGTAGGCCGGTTCTCGGGAGCCAGTCCTGCAATGGATTTTCCGTCGATCAGAATATCCCCGCTGGTGATATCTGAAAATCCTCCAATTGCCCGGAGAATCGTAGATTTCCCACATCCGGAAGGTCCAAGGAAGGTTACGATTTCACCTTCATATACCTTCAGGTTAATGTGTTCGACACCATCTCCGTTGTCGTACTTTTTTGCCATATCTTTGATTTCCAATTTTACTTTGCGTTCATCCATTTCTCTATCTTCTCCTTCTTATAAAGCAATTTTCTACTTCATCTTAAATCCACCGGCAATGGCTTCCGGCCCAATGAATTTTCTCATCAGGAAGATCATGACCGCTGACGGTATGATCAGAAGCAGTGCAAACACTGCACCGATCTGGACTGCCGAACTGTCAAGAACAATTCCATACATAGCCACCGGCATGGTCTGGATGTTGGCAAGGCCGACCAGCATGGTTCCCTGCGCTTCCTCCATAGAGCCAAGAAATGTATAGAGGGTCGCTACCGCAATCCCCGGCATCGCCATGGGAAGTGTGACCTTAAAAAACGTGCGTACCGGTCCGGCTCCCACATCTCTGGCCGCTTCTTCCTGCTGCCGGTGTACATTCCGGAAGGCATTAGATGGAAGCCACACCATAAACATCATAGAGTTGATCATATGGATGATGATAACCCCCGCATAGGTGCCCATCAGTCCGTATTTGTAAAATAATACCGCAATGGACGTATAGATACCCAGCTTCGGAAATGCATTGGTAAGCAGGAACGAAAGCATAAAAATCTTCCTTCCGCGATACTTAAATCTTGCGATAGAATATGCGGCCGGTATACAGAACACCATAGAGATCAGTGTTGTTGCGATCGCCACAACAAAGGATTGGATCATAGACGACACCAGGCTGTCCTGACCGAATACATAACTCCACCATTCAAATCCCCACTCATCAGGGAGTACATTAGGCACCGTATATTCATTTGCAAAAGCCAGCATCAACATATTCAAAAGCGGGCCATAGAAAAAAAGAATAAATACGGCAAGCAAAATGAACTCCAAGAATTTCCTTCGTCCCACTGCATAATAAAACCGCCGTGGATTGAGCATTTTAAACATAACCTTCTTCTCCTTCTCCTGCATCATAACAACTGTACTGCAGATTCCTTGTTTTCTTTTACAAAATTCATTAACTACTATACCGATTTCAATTTTTCCATTCTATCTTAAAATGACAAATTTTTCGTAAAAGTTATTTTAACTTCTTTAAATCTACGTAAAAGCCCTGACATTGGATTTGTCTATTTTGCATCAAAAAAAGAGGAGCTTTCTGCTCCTCTTCCTTTAAAACCGCCCCTCTTACCGAAACATTGTCGCCAGGCTCATGAGTGGGTTATATTGATATAAAGTATTTAAAAATACATCCGATTTAATCATGGAGAATAATTCCTTCCCGGCGCCTGTAACATAGAGGAGTGTGATCACGATAAAGGCTGTCCAGACAATGACCAGCGCCCCCGCAAGGCCCACGATCCCTCCGGCGATCCGGTTCAGCGCTCCCAGCACCGGCAGATTCGATACGATATCCAGCGCAAAGACTATGGCCCGTATTACAATTGTGATCAGAATAAAGCTGCCCAGAAAGGCCAGAATATTCAGGATCAGCTCGGCCAGAAAATTTCCCACGTATTCCGCAAAGGTCTCAGCCCCCAGCCGCTGATACATCTCACTGTTGTTATTTTCCGTCAAAAGATTCTTAAACACGTCTGGAAGATCCGCTGCCTCGATAGCAGATATCTGTACATCTCTCGGAATCTCCGCACTGGTGATAATGTCCTCCATCGAGGCCCCGTCCTCACCCTGCAGTCCGTTCAGCACATCTCCGGATATTCCAAACTTAGCCAGATCCTCACTGCTGATGTTCCCATTGACAATATCATCAATACTTATCCCGTACTGCGCCAGCATATCTTCGGATATACCTGCCGCCTCCAGGACTCTCCGCACACTGGCGGCATCCAGGCTGCCGCCCTCCTCTTCTCCGCCAAGCTGCGCAGAAGCCGCATTCGCCATCGTCTGGACTACTTGACTTTTAATCATGTCGTCCAGCGGCGTATATCTGGCAATCGCATCTGAGACGAATGGTGTTGCAAAATATACCAGCACCAGTGTAACTACTGTAGCCGCCAGCGATACAATAATCTTAATGGCGCCACGCATGAACCCGACAATCATACAGATCAGAAAAACTGCCCCTATTAACATTGATAACCAATTCATAAGCTCTCCTTATTTTACAAGACGGACAACTTCCATTCCGTTCTCGTTCATCACAATGTACTTATTTACCCCTGCTACCGGGAAAATTTCCAGTATATTGCTGTTCATCTCCCCTTCAAATTTCTGGATTCCTCCTCTGGTAAAAATGCTGCAGTTCTTCCCGTCATACATGATCACCTGACTGCCGCAGATCTTAACATTGCTGTAATCGCCGGAAAAATCCTCAGACATCGCCATCTGCCCCCGGTCATTATAAAGCCGGAGCTCATACCCTTCTTTTCCTTCATTTTTCAGGATCATCCCGATATATTTCTGGCTGTGGAAAACACTTTTGATTTCTTTGTCAATCTCTACCTTGACTGCTTCTTCCGGCACGCTTTTCCCCCGGAAAACAGTCAACATATTGTCTCCAACCGCCGCAGAAACTGACTGATTCATGAAAAATCCGTCCGCCATCACCACATCCTTATATTCCTGCTCCGTCACCTGATGGTCTGTCTCGCTTTCTCCTTCCTGCCCAAAGTTATAGTACGCAACCCGGGAGGTGATCGTCCCATCCTGTGTATAGAGGTACAGCACCTGCAGGATCTCGCCGTCCGGCGACAGCGCCGCATCCATCGGATAGCCTGTCCCGTTCACAGACGTCTTATGCTCTACCAGAATATTCCCCGCCGCATCATAACAAAGAATCTGCGAAGAACTTTCATCAATCAGGATCACACTGACGATGCCCTGTTCCGACACGCTGATTCTTTCAATCGGAAGGTCTGTCTCTATCTCTCCCCGCAGCCCTTCTTCATTAAACACCAGAATTGCGTTTCCGCCCTTATCCGCTACAGCTCCGGAAGTCTCATTCACATCAACTACAGGATTCTGGATCTGGTACGGCTGGTTCCACACCTCGCTGCCCTTCTGATCCAGATAGGAAATCCCGTCTCTGCTGTACTTAAGCACACCATCAGCAAACTGCTTGTACTCGTTGCTGGCTGCCCCGCTGACCGGATAAGTGTCAACGGTTCGAACGCTGGTATAAGTCTGAAGATTGATCAAAAGATAGATCCCGATCGACACTGCCACGATACTTCCGGCTATGATGCCCGTTTTCTTCCAGCGCTTACGCTTCTGCCGCTTTGCCTCCTCCATGGCCTCCGTCTCCGGGTGGTCTTCTTTCCTGAGTTCTCCTAAAATACGGTCTACAATTTTATCTGTCGGATCCTGATCCTTTTCCAGGACCCGGAATTTCTTCCTTTTCCAGTGTATCATCTGCCTCACCTTTGCTGGTCTTCATTTGCATCTTATATATTGTATCATAATTTCCATACTATGGAAGCAGTAATTTTTGTCCAATGTAAATCAGATTTCCATCTGACAGTCCGTTCATCCTGCAGATCGCATCCACATGAGCGGCATCTCCGTACACTTTCATGCTGATGGTATCCAATGTATCTCCCTTCTGAACCACGTAATAATCATCCTCATCCAGGTCGATCTCTGACGGGTCCGCTGTCATGACGGCTCCCGTATCGTCTGTATCACCCTCGCCGGAAGAGTCCGAAGCAGTATCTCCGGATGCCTCCTGGACACTTTCTGTTTCCCCTGTTTCTACCTGGGCTTTTGCTGCCGCTCCCTCCTCTTCATCATCTCCTTCATCTTCTGTCACGGTCTCCGTCTGGCTCTCCGGTGAATTTACAGACTGCGACAGTGATTCCAATGAACTCTGCACGGCTTCCATCTTATCATAATTATTCATGGTTGAGACACCGATCACCAGTACAACTACTACCAGCAGCGCACTTGTAATATAGATAAGCCGGGAATTCTGACGATCTGATTTTGCATCCATCCGTTCCCTTACGACACTACGAAAATCCTTTGCAGCTCGATCCTCAACCACTTCACTGGGTGTAACGCCAATCTTTTTTCGTGTACTGATCATATAATTCTGCATGGCGGGATTCTTTTCATAGAACACATAGTGCCCGCCCATCTGCATCAATTCCCCGTATTTAAACGCATAGAAAACTTCTTCTCCGTCCAGGGAATCCTTCCATATGAAGACAGACTGATCCTTGGAAAAGTATTTGCTGTGGATCCGTCCTACCTCCCGGCTCCTTCCCATGGGCTTCCCATCTTCAATCAGGCCCCAGCCCACGATCTCTGTTTCCGGAAAGTACTTTTTCCGATCCGTTTCCATTTGTTTTACCGTCTCTTCCTTCAGAGAAATTTCCTTCCCCCGAACCTCTACTTCCGCCAGCCTGAAAGCCCCGGATATGTACACTACGGGCTGCCCTTCCAGTACCAGTATTTCTCCTGCCAGCGCGATCCCCACCGGCTCCTCCTTTGCTTTGTCCTTTAACTGGTTCAGATAAGTATCCACATAATCTTCTACATAGATCTTCGGTTCGTCACTGACGTTCCCGATCTGCCTTACATTTTTTGGAAGCTGTCTTTCCATATACTCTCACCTCATTTTTTGTATTTTTGGTTATGATAGCATATGGATTTTGCGTATTTTGCCATTCGGTGAAGCCTGTCCGGGGAAGTTTCCGGCAGGATCGTCCCAGGTTCGACGCCCCTTCTTACCCCCTGCCAAATCGTGCGTCCGAAAATGTCGGATGGGGACGGGGGATTTTCGAAAATCCCCCGTCCCCATTGAAAAAGTGGATAAAAAAAATACTGTGAAAGCTCCTCCTTCCACAGTATTTTTATCTAACTTATACAAATGCCTTTACTTTTTCGTAAATGCTGTCTGCGTCCAGTCCATACTTCTTGATCAGCTCTGCTGCCGGTCCGGACTCTCCAAACACGTCGTTCACGCCAATCTTCAGTACCTTTGCGGGAGCCTTCTGTGCCACCACGTCGCAGACTGCGCTTCCCAGGCCGCCGATAACGGAGTGCTCTTCTACCGTCACGATCTTTCCGGTCTTCTCTGCTGCCTGGATCACCGCCTCCTCATCCAGAGGCTTGATGGTGTGCATGTTGATCACCTGTGCGCTGATGCCGTCTGCCGCCAGCTTCTCGGCCGCCGCCAGAGACTCAGACACCGGAAGTCCTGCCGCAATGATAGTCACATCCGTTCCTTCTCTTAGGGTGATGGATTTCCCGATCTCGAATTTATAATCCGGATTGTCATTGATCACCGGCACTGCCGCACGTCCAAACCGCAGATACACCGGCCCCACATGCTCGTAGGCCGCCTTCACTGCTGCTTTTGCCTCCACGTCGTCAGACGGGTTGATGACTACCATGCCCGGAATCGTGCGCATCAGCGCCAGATCCTCATTACACTGATGAGTCGCGCCGTCTTCTCCGACAGAAATACTTGCATGGGTCGCACCGATCTTTACGTTCAGATGTGGATAGCCGATGGAGTTTCTCACCTGCTCAAAGGCACGTCCTGCCGCAAACATAGCAAAAGAGCTTGCGAAAGGAACCTTTCCGGCTGCTGCCAGACCTGCCGCCACACCCATCATGTTGCTCTCTGCGATTCCGCAGTCGATATGACGTTCCGGGAACGCCTTCTTAAAGGTTCCGGTCTTTGTAGCTGCCGCCAGGTCCGCGTCCAGCACTACCAGATCCTCGTGTTCTTTTCCCAGTTCTACTAAAGCATTACCGTAGCTTTCTCTTGTTGCGATCTTCTTTACTTCTGACATAATGCTTCACCTACTTTCTCTAAATCTGCCATAGCCACCTCATACTGTTCGTCATTCGGGGCCGCACCATGCCAGGAGGCCTGGTTCTCCATGAAGGATACTCCTTTTCCTTTCACGGTCTTTGCGATAATAGCCGTCGGCTGTCCCTTGGTCTCTCTTGCTTCTTTAAAGGCCGCGGCAATAGCGTCAAAGTCATGCCCGTCGATATTGATCACATGGAAATTAAACGCCTCAAATTTCTTGTCGATCGGATACGGTGAATTGACGTCGTCGATCGCGCCATCAATCTGCAGATTATTGTTATCTACGATCACTACCAGGTTGTCCAGCTTTCTGTGGGCTGCCAGCATTGCCGCCTCCCAGACCTGCCCCTCCTGGATCTCGCCGTCGCCAAGAAGTGTATAAACTCTGTAGCTGTCGCCGGAAAGCTTTGCAGCAATGGCCATCCCGACAGCGGCGGAGATTCCCTGCCCCAGAGATCCGCTGGACATATCCACGCCCGGAATATGCTTCATATCCGGATGTCCCTGCAGATAAGATCCTGTCTTACGAAGGGTCGTAAGATCCTCTACCGGGAAAAAGCCTCTGTGAGCCAGCGTAGAATAGTATCCCGGAGCGGTGTGTCCTTTGGACAGTACAAACCGGTCTCTGTCTGCTTTTTTCGGATCCTTTGGATCGATATTCATCTCTTCAAAATATAAATATGTGTAAATGTCAGCCGCTGAAAGAGATCCGCCCGGATGCCCGGACTTGGCACTGTGTACCGCCGTGATCACGCCTTTGCGGATCTCATTGGCCGTTTTCATCAACTCTAATTTATCCATGATGTCCTCCCAAAAATTATTCTCCAAATACCGCTTTATAATCTGCCTGGAATTTTTCGATTCCTGCATCTGTCAGCGGATGTTTGGTCATCTTTTCGATTACTGCATATGGAACCGTTGCGATATCAGCTCCTGCCAGTGCACAGTCTGTCACATGCATTGGGTGACGGATGCTGGCCGCGATGATCTCTGTCTGGATGCCTGCAATCTTGAAAATCTCGGAAATCTCCGCAATCAGGTCAGTTCCTCTTACAGAGATGTCGTCCAGACGTCCCAGGAACGGAGATACATAAGTAGCTCCGGCTCTTGCTGCCAGAAGTGCCTGGTTAGCCGTAAAAATCAGTGTTACATTGGTCTTGATGCCTTCGGAGGAAAGTACCTTCACCGCTTTTAAGCCTTCTACAGTCATCGGGATCTTTACTACCATGTTTTTGTGGATCTTAGCGATCTCACGGCCCTCTGCGATCATACCTTCCGCGTCTGTGGTAGTTGCTTTTACCTCTCCGCTGATCGGTCCGTCTACGATAGATGCGATTTCTGCGATCACTTCCTCAAACACTCTTCCCTCTTTTGCGATCAGAGACGGATTCGTGGTAACACCACAGATCACACCCATATCGTTTGCCTTTTTAATGTCCTCTACCTTTGCTGTGTCGATGAAAAATTTCATGTTCATTTCCTCCTAATTTACATTTAACAGTTTCCCAGATACTTGAATTATAACGTAATCTCTTTATACTGGTCAATAGTGCTGTTTTCTATTAATAATTTTTTAAACTGATACTTTTATTTTATTAACAAAAGTCTTGAATATTTTCTTGTCTTCCTTTTCAAAACACCTGGTTCTCCCGGCATTATAAGAATTTTCGCAAACATTTTATTATTAATAATTTTCGCAAAATCATTAATTTTATTTTCTTTTTCTGCCGGAAGGATATCCGGTCGTCCCCCGTACGATCAGCCTTGGCTCATACTCCACATGGTAGCTGCTGACCGGTTCCAGGTCCGCATACTGGGTATCCCGGGAATCGATCTTCTTCATGATAATGTCGCAGGCATCCCGCCCCTTATACACCACAAAATGATCAATGGTGGTAAGTGCCACTTTGTGGATACGCGCGAACAGCGTATTGTCGCATCCCATCACCGACATCTCCGCCGGAACCCGGATCTTTTCCTCCTGAAGCGCATCCAGTATGCCGAAAGCAATCATATCATTGAGTCCCACGATAGCTGTAATATCCCTGGTCTCCTCAAGAAGCTCCCTGGTCAGGTCATAGCCGATCTTATATTCCGAATCAATGTGAGCCACGGTCAGATCCATTTCTTCTCCTGCCGCCTTGATGATGACGCCGTCCTTAAATCCTGCTTCTTCATATTCCTTCAGGAAGCCTTCCACCCTTTTGGAACGCTGCTTCTGCCGGGCTGTAAGTGGCGGCGCTATATAAGCCACCTTGTGATGTCCCAGCTCCAGAAGATGCCTTGCCATAATACGGCCAAGCTTTGAATTATCAAGCTCCACCGCATCCACGTTCATCTTTTCATTCTGGTTGTTGACCACCACTACCGGTATCTGCCTGGCCAGTTCCTCTACCTGCTTCATAAAGCAGTGGCTGGGATTACAGGTATATATGATTCCCAGCGGCTTAAGCTGCAGCATCATTTTCAGATAACGCTCCTCCATCTTGAGGTCCCGCTGGGTATTGCATACAAACAGGCCAAATCCCGCCTCCTTTGCCCTGGATTCAATTCCCTGCAGGAGCATCACATAGTAGGGATTGGTCAGATTGGAGCAAAACACTACCAGAAGCTTTTCCCGTCTGGCATTTTTTCTGCTCTTTGGCTTTGCGGCTGCATACCCCAGTTTCCGGGCCGCTGCCTCTACCCTCTCTATGGTTTCCCTGGAAAAAGAGACGTTGTATTTTTTGTTCAGGATCATGGACACAGTAGCCTGGGAAACGCCTGCCTCCCTGGCCACATCCGTGGACGTCACTTTTTTCTTTCTCATAATTCCATCACTCACCTGATCTTACATTTGCACTCTTCTTAAAGCTCTGTCCTTCCTTCCAGCGCCCGCAGAAGGGTCACTTCATCAATATACTCCAGATCTCCGCCCACCGGCACGCCGCTGGCGATCCGGCTGACCTTGATGCCCGTCGGCTTGATGAGCTTACTGATATACATCGCCGTCGTCTCTCCCTCAAGGCTTGAGTTGGTAGCGATGATCACTTCCTCCACGTCGCCCTCCAGGCGGGTAATCAGTTCTTTCAGCTTGATATCCTCCGGCCCGATTCCCAGCATGGGCGAGATCGCCCCGTGGAGCACATGGTAGACACCATTGTATTTTCCCGTCTTTTCATAAGCCGCCAGATCCCTGGTATTCTCCACCACCATAATGGTCTTGTGGTCTCTGGCGCTGCTCTTACAGATCGGGCACAGCTCCTGGTCTGTCAGTGTATAACATTCCTTGCAGTAACGAACATTTTCCCTGGCCTGGACCATGGTGTCCGCCAGTCTTTTCACATCCTCTGCCGGCATATGTATCAAGTGAAAAGCCAGCCTTGCCGCTGACTTTGCACCAATGCCCGGAAGGCACGACAGTTCTTCAATTAGCTTGCTGATCTGACTGCTGTAATAATCCATGCAAACAACTCCTCTTAGAACAGCCCCGGCATGCCGCCGCCTATTCCTCCTGTAAATTTGGACATTGCCGCGGCAGACGCCTCATCTACCTTTTCCAGCACTTCATTTACCGCTGCAACGATCAGGTCTTCCAGCATCTCCACATCATCCGGATCCACGACTTCCTCGTCCAGCTTCACTTTCGTAATCTTCTTAGTCCCGGACATGGTCACCTCAACAGCTCCGCCTCCGGCAGTTGCCGTAAACTCTTTGGTTTCCATCTCCTTTGCCTGTTCTTCCATCTGACGCTGCATCTTCTGTGCCTGCTTCATCAGATTTGCCATGTTTCCCGGCATACCGCCGCCCGGGAATCCTCCCCGTTTTGCCATTTTTATATCCTCCTAGTCTTCCACTGTTATTTCCATGTGGATCAGCTTTTCAATATCCACAAAGCTGTCCTCAAACCGCCCGCCATTTTCTACCTGACGGACCTCCAGTTCTACTGTTTTCCCGATCTTTTCCTCGATCAGTCTTTCAAGCTCTTCTTTGTGGGCCTCTGTGCCCAGCACTCCGGCGCTCATCTCATCCGGCGCCACGATCATCAGGCGATTGCCCTCTCCTGCGCTTAAGCGCACTTTCTTCAGATATGTCCGGAGCATGGGAGATGCATCCCCTGCAATACTCCGAAAATCCTTCGCCACTGCTTTTACATCCTCGTTCAGGGCCTTGGGAAGCTCCTGTTTCACTTTCCGGGGCGCCTCCCTTTCTTCTTCCCGATGGCTTCCAGCCACGGATGCCTCTGCGTCCACCCTGACTGCCACACCTTCCTCCAGCTGCTTTTCGATCAGCCGGATCCGATCCAGCAGCGCATCGGAATTCTGCTCCATGGCCGGCCGGCACAGCTTGATCAGCGTTACCTCCAGGAGCACCCTCTTCTGCGTAGAATACCGAAGCTGGCTGGTCAGATCTGAAAAGATCCGGATATAGCGGATCAGAGTCTCATTTTCGATCATCCCGGCTTCTTCCTTTAGCTGCGCCAGGTTCTCCGTGGATACATCCAGCACGTCCTCCATATCATCGGAGCACTTTACCAGCAGGAGATTCCGCAGATACCAGGTAAAATCCGCCGCCAGCTGAGACAGCTCTCTTCCGCCCATCACCAGCTCGTCCACGGTTTCGATCACTTTGGACACATCCATGGAAAGGATTTCCCTAAGCAGCCGGCTGAACACATCTGTATCCACCGCCCCCAGGATCTCCAGCACGTGGTCATAGGTCAGACGCTCCCCGATATAGAAGGCCGCACACTGATCCAGCAGACTTAAACCGTCCCGCATGGAGCCGTCCGCTGCCTTTGCGATATACCGGACCGCCTTTTCCTCCACGTCCCACTGCTCCTTGTCGATCAGCTCCCGGAGCCTTGCCGCAATGGTATCGATGGAGATACGTTTAAAATCATATCGCTGGCACCGGCTTAAAATGGTCACCGGGATTTTGTTTGCTTCCGTTGTCGCCAGGATAAAGATCACATATTCCGGCGGTTCCTCCAGTGTTTTTAACAGTGCATTGAACGCCCCTATGGACAGCATATGGACCTCATCGATGATATAGACCTTGTAGCGGCCTTCTGTCGGCCGGTAAGCTACTTCTTCCCGGATTTCCCGGATATTGTCCACACCGTTATTGGAGGCCGCGTCGATCTCGATCACGTTCATAGAGTTCCCTGCCGCGATCGCCCGGCAGGCCGCGCACTCTCCGCAGGGGCTGCCGTCCACCGGGTGCTCACAGTTCACGGCCTTGGCAAAGATTTTTGCCACCGTGGTCTTTCCGGTCCCCCGGGTTCCGCAGAACAAATATGCATGTCCGATCCGCCCGGCGGATATCTGATTTTTCAAGGTCTTGACAATGGCATCCTGGCCTTTCACATCTTCAAACTCACCGGGGCGAAATTTCCGGTACAATGCCATATATGACATGTTTTACACTTCCTGTCTTTTGATTTACGTCTGATTTATTTTGCCTTATTCTTATCTATCTCCGAAACTGATGCCTGTCATTCTTGCTTCTTCGATGATCTCAGATTCCGGATCTACATATTTGAGTTTTCCGGCCACTTCTGCCAGCGGAACTCTTACAATGTTACCGTCTTTTAGTCCCACCATGTTTCCAAAGTCTCCGTCCAGGATTGCCTCAGCCGCTGCCGCGCCGAATCTGGTGGACAGTACCCTGTCATACGGGCAGGGGGATCCTCCTCTTTGCATGTGTCCCGGCACGGTGATCCGCACCTCCTGATCCGTGCGCTTCTGAATTCTCTCTGCCACTTCATAGGCTACGGACGGATATTTCTTCTTTTCCTTTTTCTCCCGCAGTTCCTTCTTGGACAGCTTTGCGTCCTTCTTGGAGATAGCGCCTTCTGCAACCGCAATGATGGTAAATCGTTTGCCTGCTGCCTTTCTCTTGTTGATGGCGTCTACCACCACATCCGTATCGTAAGGGATCTCCGGCAGAAGGATGATATCCGCGCCACCGGCAATGCCTGCATGAAGGGTCACCCAGCCAACCTTATGTCCCATAACTTCGATGATAAATACCCGGCTGTGTGAGGTAGCCGTGGTGTGGATCTTATCAATGGTGTCTGTGGCTATATCCACCGCACTCTGGAAACCAAAGGTCATATCCGTTCCCCACAGATCATTGTCAATGGTCTTTGGAAGCGTGATGATGTTCAGGCCTTCTTCTCTCAGCATGTTTGCCGTCTTATGTGTGCCGTTGCCTCCCAGGATCACCAGGCAGTCCAGGTTCAGCTTGTGGTAGGTATGCTTCATGGCCTCTACCTTGTCCAGTCCGTTTTCGTCCGGCACCCGCATCAGCTTGAAGGGCTGCCGGGATGTCCCAAGGATCGTTCCGCCCAGTGTCAGGATTCCGGAAAAGTCCCTGGAAGTCAGCATCTTGAAATTGGAATAGATCAGTCCTTTATATCCTTCTTGAAATCCATAGATTTCTACATCGTCTATTTTTGAACAAATTCCCTTTACAACGCCGCGCATTGCCGCATTTAAAGCCTGGCAGTCGCCGCCGCTGGTCAACATTCCGATTCTTAACATATGCCCGCTCCTTTCTAACTACATACTTTCCTACATTATCAAAATTATAACTTATTTTCCCCCGGGACACAACGAAAAAATCTTCACACGCTTCTCGTGGAAGGTGTATAATAAGAAATAGCGGGCCAATATCCGCCAAATGTAAAAAAGAAAGAGGTAATTCATGTGGATAAATTAGATATCAAATTATGGACCTTAGCTGCTAAGGGACAGATCGTTCCAGACCGTTCTCTCTTAAAAACAGAAGAACAGATCCGGGCGATCAAAAAAAGCGCCGACCTGAACACCGCCGTACTGGATCATGTAGCCGCCCATATCCGGGCCGGCATGAGCACCGCCGAGATCGACCGGCTGGTCTACGATTTCACGGTTGCACATGGCGGGATTCCGGCACCTCTGAACTATGAAGGATTCCCCAAAAGCGTGTGCACCTCCGTCAATGACGTGATCTGCCACGGGATCCCCGATGAAAACGAGATTCTTCAGGAGGGGGACATCATCAACGTAGACGTATCCACGATCCTGGACGGCTATTATTCCGATGCCTCCCGTATGTTTACGATCGGAAATATTTCTGACCGGGCCAAAAAGCTGGTACAGGTGACCAGAGAAAGCGTAGAGTTTGGACTGAAGGCCGCCAAGCCCTGGGGACACTTGGGCGACATCGCCTGGGCTATCAACTCCCACGCCCGGAAACATGGATATTCCGTCGTTGAAGAGATCGGCGGACACGGCATCGGCCTTGCCTTCCACGAAGAGCCCTTTGTCAGCTACGTGACACCCAAGGGCAGCGAAATGGTACTGGTGCCCGGCATGATGTTTACCATCGAGCCTATGATCAACGAAGGCACCCCCGAATTCTTTATAGACGAAGACAACGGCTGGACCGTTTACACGGAAGACGGAGGCCTTTCGGCACAGGTAGAGTACATGGTACTGGTCACCGAGAACGGCGTCGAGGTCCTGACAAAATAGATGGGGACAGGGCAAAGCGCGCTTGGGGACACCCACAAACGCGAACGGGGACGTACACTTTTGCAAAAAGTGTACGTCCCCGTTCGCCGTTC